>Ga0155859_113_pt1 | contig 101716 bp, 103 predicted proteins | sample RifCSPlowO2_01_FD_107513 | JGI IMG/M metagenome (GOLD analysis project Ga0155859, IMG submission 107513) | Candidatus Staskawiczbacteria bacterium RIFCSPLOWO2_01_FULL_40_39
ACATTCCCGCCGCAAACCACCCCTGGAGAGGAAAGTTTATTCTTAACGTGTGACATTTCTAAATCCGCGCCGGTGTGACATTTCTATTTCCCGTTGACAAACACGACGTGGGCTTGACAATGTTAATTTGTGGTGATACAATCAGTTCAGATTAAAAAGACGGCTCTTTGATAATACAGTTCTATCGTGGTTCTCATATAGCATTGCTTTTAAGCACTTTGCAATTTTATATGAGAACCGCGATAAGCCAATCAATTCCGATTGGAATCGCTCTTACGAGAAAGGATGATGCTAGAGTTAGAACGCAGTCTTGTGTTGTGTAATTTGTACCCCATAAAACGAAGGAGAAGGAAATGTCAGGTATTTTGACTCACGAACAGCTGGAAGAAGCCAGAAATAAGGAAAGAATCCGCCAAGAACGCCGGGCCGCACGGAAGCAGCCTCAACAAACGCAACAATCCCAACCGCAATCCGAGGAACAAGTGAAGCAAGAACCCGAACCGATGAGCTTGAAAGACAAGCTCGCCAAATTGAAACAGGATAATGTGTCCACAAAAGCAGTTCAAATGGTCCTCAGCGAGGCCCAAGAGCTGCAAGCTGACCAGGAGAACGTCAAGCTTTTCGTGAATCTGGTCGATCAATTCGAACAGATGGAGACGTACAATCTCCTCTTGGTCATGAGCACCAGCGACGCCGCCCAGAAAGTCGAAAGGCTCTCCTGGAAGGAACGGCTAAAACTACTGGAGGAATCCTCGCAAGAGGATTCTTCGGTGCAGAACCTGGTGGAATCTTTGAGGGGATTCGACCAAAATATCCCCCTGCGAGAACTTCTGTTCCGGGTCTACGCACGCTTTTGCAAGCCGCTCAAGGACATCTGCGAAATGGAAAAGTTGCGACTTTTCCTGGAGCAGGCCACCGAAGAAGGCTTGACCGACTGCGTCAGCAACGTCACCCATAACTTTGACGAATGGGTGAGTATTCCGACGGGAGACAGGAAAGTCTCCTATCGGCCCAAGATGAAGATGTCCGTCGCCAAGGCCGGTTGGGTCTTCGTCAAAGAGGCTCACGCCCGGGCCAAGAAGGACTGGGACACAATTGACGACCTGAGTGGCAAAGCCACCCAAGGCTTGACTCCCTATAGGATTTCCAAAGGCGATCTGGGCAGACTATTCGTTCCGCTCGGCCCCGCCAAGGGAATCCTGCTGGAGTCCAGAATCTTGGACAACCGTACGTACGTGTGCATGGCTACCCTCAACGGCGAACCCTGCTACGTCGGGCTGAATGCTAAGGAAGTGCCTTGTGACAGCGACCAACTCTGGGACAGCTACAACCACTGTCTGAAGGACTTGCGAGACGCTCCCCTGAGCGATGCATGGAAGAATATCAGCGACGCAATCGCGTCGCTCAACCAGCAACAGAAAGCGAGGTCAGAAGAGCGTCATCGCCAGAAGCAGGAACAGACGGCGCCGCTCATGAACTTTCCGAACGTCATCAAAGACTACTTCCGGTTCGAAGATCAAGGATTGATCCGCGTACTGGAAGGAGAAGCTGGCTGCATCCCTGTCGCCAACCCCAGGTTCATCTGGGGCTACGATGACAAGAGCGGATTCTTTGGAATCACAGTGGAACGCCGTTCCGACGGCAAGTTCTACCTGATGGCGGCAGTCTCCGACTTCCGCTTTGACAAAGACATCATTGGCGAGGAGTTGACCATCACGGTCAACTTCGAGGAAGGGAAACTCTGGATGGAGATTCCCAAGATGGCTAAGGAAAGGTTCGTCAGCCTGCTCATGGTGCAGAAAATCCTGCAAGGCCGCTTCAAGCAGGAATTAAGGTACTGTGAAGCTCCGGCTTCCGAGGAAACCAGCAGCAACCAAAGCTGACCTACAACCATAAGGCGCTGGAGAATTGTTCGAAAGAACAAACTCTCCAACGCCTCTTTTTTTCATAAAATACGTAATTGAAAAATAATTTTAATAATGCTAAGATTACGATGTAAAAATCCTAATTAACCTAATTATACTAATTAACCTAATCAAATCCTAAATCCTAATGCCAAAATTTTTAAAATGTTCTTTAGGAATTAGACATTTACCTGTTTAGAAATTGATTAGAATAATTAGAGCAATTAGAATAATTCATGAAGCTCAATCCTTTACTTAAAAATTTTATTTCCGTTATATTAATCCTCCTTATTGTCGGGGGCATTTTCAGTGTTATTTATCTTCCTACGGAACAGCCAAATACTATTTCTCTTTCCCAGCTGGTGAGCGACATCAACCAAGATAAGGTTAAAAAAATTACCGTTTCAGGAGATAGCGTTAAAGTAACGTATACTGATAACAAAACGGCTGAATCCATGAAAGAAACAAATTCTGTTTTGCCTGACTTGCTAACAAATCTGGGAGCCGATAAGGAAAAATTGAAAAAGATTGAAATTGAAGCATCGGTAAAGCAAGAAAGTGTCTGGTCGTGGCTGCTGCCGGCCTTAATCTATGGTATTCTGCCCCTGGTATTCATTGGGTTTTTCCTATGGACTATTATGAAGCAAGCAAGATCGGGAGCGGTACAGGTATTTGATTTTACGAAAGCAAAAGCCAGAATTTTTGGAGCCGAAGGGCACGGCAAGCAAAAAATTACTTTCAAAGATGTCGCCGGATTAAAAGAAGCAAAAGAAGAGCTGATAGAAATTGTAGATTTTTTGAAATTTCCTAAAAAGTATTTGGCTATGGGAGCTAAGATACCAAGGGGTGTGTTGCTATTGGGACCCGCAGGCGTTGGAAAAACACTGCTTGCCAGAGCTGTTGCCGGAGAAGCCAATGTGCCATTTTTTTCAATTTCCGGTTCAGAATTCGTTGAAATGTTTGTAGGGGTGGGTTCAGCCAGGGTGCGTGATTTATTTTCAACCGCCAAGAAAGCTTCCCCATCTATTATTTTTATTGACGAACTGGACGCCATTGGAAGGCACCGGGGGGCTGGCATTGGAGGCGGCCATGACGAGCGAGAACAAACCCTCAACATGATTTTAGTGGAAATGGACGGCTTTGAAAAAGAATCTGGTGTCATTGTGATGGCAGCTACTAACCGGGGAGACATTTTAGACCCTGCCCTGTTAAGGCCAGGCCGGTTTGACCGGAAGATTGTATTAGATCCGCCCGATGTCCATGACCGGGAAGAAATATTAAAGATCCACTCAAAAGAAAAACCGCTGGCTGAAAACATAAACTTTAAGGAAATTGCCGAACGAACCCCTGGTTTTTCCGGAGCCGATTTGGCCAACGTGGCAAACGAAGCGGCATTACTGGCCGCACGGCAAAATAAAACGCAGGTATTCCAAACTGACTTTCTAGAAGCTATTGAAAAAGTATTGCTAGGCCCTGAACGGAAAAGCCATTTATTATCCAAAAAAGAAAAGGAAATTGCCGCCTACCATGAGGCCGGACATGCTTTGGTTTCCAGCTCAATTCCGGGAACCGAACCGGTCAGAAAAATATCCATTATTTCCAGGGGAATGGCCGGCGGCTATACATTGCAAGTGCCTAGTGAGTCAAACAAAATGAGGACAAAAACCCAGTTTTTAGCTGAAATTGCTACGTTGCTGGGGGGAATGTCCGCTGAACGATTGATATTTGGAGAAATGACTACCGGAGCATCAAATGATTTGGTGAAGGCTTCTGAATTAGCCAGAAGAATTGTAAAAGAGTACGGCATGTCTTCCTTGGGTCCTATCTCATTTGGAGATAAGGATGAAATGGTATTTTTGGGCAGGGAAATTTCAGAGCAAAGAAATTATTCTGAAGTGGTAGCCGAAAAAATTGACCGGGAAATTGAAACTATTATACGAGGCGCAGAAAAGAAAGCAGCAGAAATTGTAGCAAGGAAAAAAGATTTATTAGAGAAAATCGCCAAAACGTTAATTGAAAAAGAAACGATAGAACGGGAGGAATTTGAAAAAATCATCGGCAACGGAAAAAAGAAAAACGGAAAAAAGTAAAAATGCTAGTCTTACAAATCTCACGGCCGTGATATTTGTAAGACTAGGAAATGGGCCCATAGCTCAGCGGCAGAGCATTCCGCTTATATCGGACAGGTCCCAGGTTCGAATCCTGGTGGGCCCACTAATATGGATAAAACAGACATCAAAAAATTCCAGGTCACCATCTGGAGTTTTTATAAAGCAAATAAGCGAAATTTCCCGTGGCGTAACACAACAGACCCCTATAAAATTCTCGTTTCTGAAATCATGCTCCAGCAAACGCAGGCCGATAGGGTGGTTGCATTTTACGAAAGATGGATTAAGCGCTTCCCTGGTATTACATCGCTTGCAAGTGCCAAATTTAGCGAAATTTACCCCTTCTGGCAAGGACTTGGCTACAACCGGCGCGCCTTGGCGTTGCAAAAACTAGCTAAAGAAGTGGCAAGCGAGCATCAGGGAAAACTGCCAGTCGATATTGTTTTATTGCAACAACTGCCCGGCATAGGGCCGTACACGGCGCAAGCCATCAGCATTTTCTCATATAACAGGCCTCTTACATGCTTAGAAACTAATATCCGCCGGGTTTTTATCCACCATTTCTTTCCAGAAGGCGACGCAGTAACCGATGAGGAAATTTTACCGTTATTAGATTTGGCATTGCCTGCAAAAAGATCACGAGAATGGCATTGGGCGCTCATGGATTATGGCGCACACTTAAAAAGTACTGTCCCCAATCCAAACCGCCGTCATAAAAATTACAGCATACAATCAAAATTTGAAGGCTCCGTTAGACAAATAAGAGGATCAATATTGAGAAATTTGGCAGGGAAAAAGATGAGTTTTTCTGAATTAATGAAAATATATCCACCGCGGAACAACGCGGAATCTTATGCGGAAAAACGCGGAAAACTAAAAATTATTTTAGACAGCATGGAAAAAGAAGAGTTAATAACCCACGACAAAAAAAATTATTCGTTAAAATAAGGTATGAAAAAGAAACCAGCTAAAATAAAAACTGACGAAAAAATGACACCGTATATGGAAAAATGGATTGCGAAAGTTGAAAAAGATATAAAGGCAGGGAAAAATATGAGCGGACCCTTTCATTCAACTGAAGAGCTTATGAAGCATCTTAATAAAAAATAAGAAGAGGGGGCGGTTAGCTCAATTGGTAGAGCGCGAAATTGACGTTTTCGAGGCAATAGGTTCGAATCCTATACCGCCCACCAATATATGAATTTAAAAATACTCTACGAAGACAACGATGCGCTGGTGATAGACAAACCTGCGGGAATCGTTGTTTTCCCAGAAGGCGAAACAAAAGGAAATACGGTGATTGATGCACTTTTAGAAAAATATCCGGATTTAAAAAGCGTAGGAGAGGCGCCGCGATACGGAATTGTCCATAGGCTTGATAAAGACACTTCTGGCCTGTTATTGGTGGCAAAAACTACGAAAGTCTTGATTTTTCTGCAAAAACAGTTTAAAAATAGAGAGGTAGAAAAGAAATATACCGCACTTGTTTGCGGAACAGCAAAAGACGACTACGGCGAGATTAAAACCCTTATTGGCAGGTCGCCCCAAGACCCCAGAAAACAGAAAGCATATTCCCTAGAAGAACTTAATAAAATAGGCAAACGAGAAGCAATTACAGAATACAAAGTTTTAGAACGCTTTGAAAAATACACGTTATTGGAAGTACAGATAAAAACGGGCAGGAAGCATCAAATACGGTGCCATTTAGCCTACATCCACCATCCAATTGCAGGAGATAAAACGTATGGATTCAAAGATTCGCCTATGCCTGAAGGATTAACCAGGCAATTCCTGCATGCGTCATATTTGAAAATACAATTATCAAACGGCCAAACCAAGGAATTTAGGTCAGAATTGCCGGAAGAATTAGAAATAGTAATTAAGAATATAGAATCTGGTATCTTGAATCTGGAATAGAATATGGAATAAAGAATATTTAAGATATATTCTAAATTCAAAATTCCATTCAAGCTACTAGATACTGAATTCAAGATTCAAAATAAAATGTCAACCTTAACCGAAAAATTTAATACATCGCAAGAGAAAAAAATGCCGGATATCCGCCCTGGCGATCTTGTTAAAGTCCACCAAAAAATAAAAGAAGGAGATAAAGAACGAATACAAATATTTGAAGGAATCGTTATTGCCCGAAAACATGGCAAAGGTGTTTCAAGCACTATCACGGTAAGAAAGGTGGTAGAAGGGATTGGAGTAGAAAGAATATTTCCAGTGCACTCTCCTTCTATAGAAAAAATAGAAGTGGTAAAATCAAGCAAGGTGCGAAGGTCAAAACTGTATTATTTAAGGACTGCCAAGGGCACGAAAGCAAAATTGAAAAATAAAGAATTTGCTTCAGTTATTACTGAAAAAGAACCTGAAATTACAGAATCAGCTCCGGAAACTCCTACAGAAAAACCAGAAGAAATTACATAAAAATGTGCGCGGGTGGCGAAATTGGCAGACGCATATCCTTGAGGTGGATACGCTTTAAAAAGCGTGCAGGTTCGACTCCTGTCCCGCGCACCAGCTCTTTTTTTAATTAGGGCGCTTAGCTCAGTTGGTAGAGCAGGATATTTACACTATCAAGGTCGGGGGTTCGAGTCCCTCAGCGCCCACAGTTTCATAATTAGACTGCTGTGTTATAATGCATATAACATATAATTAATGGGTTTAATTATGAAACTTAAAGAAAAAATATTAGCCCGCGAATTAAGAAGTAGGGGACTTTCATTGAATGAAATAATTACAGAAACAGGATTTGCAAAGGGTTCAGTAAGTCTTTGGGTCAGAGATATTGAACTAACTTTTGATCAGAAAAAGAATCTTTCTCAAAAGGGCTTAACTAAAGAGGCTATTGAAAAAAGAAGGATCACAAGGCTAAGTAGAGAAAATGCCAGAAGACAGCTTATTATTGATAATGCTAAAAAAGAAATAAAAGCGACATCTTTGGCGGAATTAAAACTAATAGGGGCAATGTTATATTGGGCTGAAGGAGGCAAGACTCATGGCATTGCAAGACTTTCTAATGGCGATCCTAATGTAATTAAAGTCATGATGGAGTTTTTTAGAAAAATCTGTAATGTTCCAGAAAAAAAATTTAGAGGATATATTCACATTCATCCCCATCTCGATGTTAAAAGAGCTGAAATTTACTGGTCAGGAGTCTCGGGTATTCCATTAAATCAATTCTATAAGACATATAATAAAATAAATAAAAGTAGTAAAAATAAAAGGGGCTCTCTACCTTTTGGAACGTTTGATATCTATGTTTGCAACACAGAATTACTTTTGAAAATTAAGGGCTGGATTGAGGGCATATACAAGAATATTATCTAAAAATCAGCCGTGGTAGCTCATTGGCAGAGCAGACGCCTGAAGAGCGCCTGGTAGGGAGTTCGATTCTCCCCCGCGGCACAAAAAAATCGCGAAGCGATTTTAGTTATTAGTTGATAGTTAGCAGTTGTTAGAAAAAAAATCTAGAAACTAACGACTAAAGACTAATAACTATTTTGGCCTCGCCAAAATATGCGGGTATAGCACAATGGTAGTGCATTTGGTTGCCAATCAAAGTACACGGGTTCGATTCCCGTTACCCGCTCCACAGTTTTTTGTTCTTTTACAAGGAAAAACCATGGAACTTAATGCATCGCATTCTTTCCATCAAATTCTTCCTTGGCTTGCATTTTCGAAACCAGCTGACCAATGGCTGGAATCTATGAGAGGGCAAACCATTGAAGCTCAACTGGAAAGCAGAAGAATAACAAAGGTTTGCGTCGAAGAAATGATCTCAACCGCAGCGATAGGCATAGGAAAAGACAATAACCTTACCGTATATTTTAATTATTATGGGACTTCACTGCAAGATTGCATTGAATCGTTAGGCCATGAAATTGGCCATACATTTCACTATGACTTATCTAAAACTCCGCCGATAAAAATAACTGATGATGATAGAGATGAAAAGTTGCTGTATATCATTGAAGATTTTTGCAACTTGTTTTCCTTAAAATGGATAATGGTCAATGATAAAAAAGAAATTGAACGATGCTGCAAGAAAGCGGGAGTCCGGTTTCACAATAATTCTTAGAGCCTATATAATAGGCTTTTTTTTATTTAGAAAAAAGAGAAAAAACCCTAAAAATCAGCGCTTTTTTGGCGGTTTTCGGCAAGATTGACGCTTTTAAGAAAATATGGCGTAGCTATTGACAAGGGTACTTAAATGTGCTAAGATTAAAGTATGATCCCGAAAAGGGATTTTTTATTATGAAAAACACTATTTTTAAGAGTAAATCCCCTATTATTAGCTCTATAGTAATAGGCGTTATATCTGGAATAGTATTGTATGGGACATTCGTTCCAGAAACCATCAACGCCGATCTTAAAAACTCGGCTCCTTTGGCCAACCAGTCAACACTGGTTAAAAACGGCCATCTAACCATTTGCAAGCTAGACAGATCTTCTTACGAAGTGGTTAAAAAGGTAAAAATGATGGTTACGGCTTATTCAAGCACCGAAGACCAAACGGATGATACGCCGTTTATTACCGCTTCAGGCAAAAAGGTGGCTGATGGAATTATTGCCAATAACATGCTGCCATTTGGAACTAAAATAAGGATTCCAGAGCTCTACGGAGATAAGATTTTTACCGTAGAAGACAGGATGCATAAAAGAAAAGGCCACTACCAAGCTGATATTTGGTTTGAAGAGCATATAGAAGCTAAAAACTTCGGGGCAAAAGTTGCCAATATAGAAGTGGTAGAGAGTTAAAAAATCTGAATCATTAAGCAAAAAGCCGCGTTAGAACGCGGCTTTTTGCTTTTACGCAAGCCGCCTACGCGATGTAAAATTAATTTGATACTAACCCTTAAAAAGGATATTATTAAATAAAGGCATCAAACTATAATTAAAGATATAAAAATATGGGATATGCTAACTTGCAAAAAGGTTTTACAATGATCGCAGTCGTAGCGATTGTTGTTTTAGCCATGGTAATCGGAGGGGTAGTATACTTCGTTACCAGGCAAGAACCCTCAATCAATGAAACGATAGAAAAAGATAACGCCATGATGGACAAGGAAAACAACGATATGATGGATGGCAAAATCATGCCTTCAGAATCTCAAGCGGGAATGATGAAATATTCAGGCGCGATACTTGCTGGCACATCAGCTGTTTTGCTTGACTTTACCAAGGCAGATTACGATGCTGCGTTAAATACTGATAAGCTCATCGTTCTTTATTTTTATGCCAACTGGTGCCCGATTTGCAGGGCTGAATTCCCGATCATGCAGAAAGCATTTAATGAACTAAACACCGACAAGGCAGTTGGTTTTCGGGTGAACTATAACGATAGTGAAACCGATAATGATGAGAAGAACTTAGCCAGACAGTTTGGAGTTGCCTATCAGCATACCAAAGTTTTCATTAAAAACGGCCGAAGAATTTTAAAGTCGCCCGAGAGCTGGGATAACAAACGCTACCATGCGGAGATCGGTAAAGCATTAACCCAATAACATACATAATATACTATGGTTCAAAGCATCTTTATCGGAGCATTTTTAGGAGGGCTTGTTTCGTTCCTTGCCCCCTGCGTTCTACCTATCATCCCCGGCTTTCTTGCCTATTTGGCGGGAGCTAGCACCACAAGAGCCGAAGCAAAGCGCAGAGAAATATTCATTAATAGCATTTTTTTTGTATCGGGATTTTCCATTGTCTTTGCGCTTCTCGGCGTACTCCTGAATACGCTCCTTGAAAATATCGCTTACGATGTCCAGATCTGGCTGTCGCGCCTTGGAGGCGTGATGATTATTTTTTTCGGGCTCTATTTGGTGGGGTTAATCAAAGTTCCTTTCTTAGAAAGAGAATACAAATTTGGCGTAAAAACTAGGTTCAAATCCCGCTATGCCACCTCATTTCTCTTTGGTTTGGCCTTTGCCGCAGGATGGACGCCGTGCGTTGGCCCCGCGCTCGGGGTTATCCTTGGCCTTGCCGCTACCCAGCCCGGATCAGCTTTTTTCCTTCTTCTAACCTATGCCCTGGGACTGGGAGTTCCATTCCTCATTGTTGGCGCATTTACCGGCCAAGCTGCTGAATTTATCAAGCGGCATGCCATAGAGCTTAGATACCTTAATATTATTTTTGGCGTTATTCTCCTGGCTCTTGGTGTTCTTATATTCACCCAGAAACTTTCTCTGATCGCCAACTTTGAATTTTTAAACAGCATACTTCTCAAATAAGATCATGATCGCTCCAAAACCTTATCTTCTCGCAGCAATGCTTATCCTGATTGGAGGAGCAATTTATCTTATAAGCTTATATAGCATACCAAGAACGGGGCCAAACGAGCCAGTGACAGTTGCGCCCAGGACATCTGGGAAAAGTCAAATCTACGAATTGGCCAAAGAGATTACTACGCCTGACGGATTTATAAACACCAATGGTAAATCCATCACGATCAACGAACTTATAGGCAAAAAGGTTATTTTAATTGATTTTTGGACCTACAGTTGCATCAATTGCCAACGCACTACGCCGTATCTCAATGCGTGGTATGAAAAATATAAAGATAAAGGGCTTGTTATTATTGGAATCCACACGCCCGAATTTGAATTTGAAAAAGATTATAATAACGTGAAAGCGGCCGTTGAAAAATTCGGCATCGCATTCCCTGTGGTGCTTGATAATGATTATTCTACCTGGACGGCGTATAAAAACCGCTACTGGCCGCGAAAATATTTAATAGATATCGATGGGTATATTGTTTACGATCATATCGGCGAAGGAGCCTATGAAGAAACAGAAAAGGAAATTCAAGAGGCGCTCTCCGAGCGGATGACAATTTTGGGAGAAGGCGGCGCCATAAATCAATCCATTACCAAAGAAACTCCCAGTTATAGCGGAGCAAAAAGCCCGGAAACGTACTTCGGCGCGTTTCGCAACCAATTACTTGGGAATGGCGCGCAAGGCGTAGTCGGAAATCAACGGGGCCTTACCATTCCTCAAGAACCCAAACTCAATACGCTTTACCTTGCAGGAGATTGGAATATTGCCAATGAGTTTGCCGAAAATAAAACAGGCCAAGCTAAGATAATTTTCCGATACGAGGCTAAGAGCGTTTATTTTGTAGCTGGTTCAGAAAATGATGTGAAGATTAAAATTATCAAAGACGGCGAAATTGTTGGCGAGCAAAACGTTCACTCACACAAACTTTATAATCTTATTGAAGATTCAGAGCTTGGCAACCATACGCTTGAAATTATCATTGAAAACCCAGGCCTTCGCGCTTATACCTTTACCTTTGGTTAATTCAATCTGAATAGCACCAAACTAAAAACTTGCTATCAATAGCAAGTTTTTAGTTTGGTGCCCGAGGTGGGACTCGAACCCACAAGATATTACTATCGGTAGATCTTAAGTCTACTGCGGTTGCCAATTTCGCCACTCGGGCATTATTATATCAAAACATGAGGCCTGGGCGAGAATCGCACTCGCGTATAAGGGTTTTGCAGACCCTTGCTTTACTACTTAGCTACCAGGCCGTGTTTTAGTTTAATTTACCCTATCTCTGCTCTTTTTTCAATTTTTCTAAAAGCTCTTCAACTTTGGCAGCCTCGGCAATAACCTTGTCTTTTATAAAGATAATTTTAGGAATCGGCCGCATATTGAGCATCTTATTTATCTTCTGCTGGATATCATACACCCCCTTATTTAAGACTTCAACTACCTTATCTGTTTTTTCCTCCGGAAAAGCGGAAATATAGGCTTTTGCTTCAATTAAGTTGGCAGTGGCATCCACGTGGGTCAAAGTGACCAATGTGCCGTGAAAATTAAAATCCCTTGAAATAATTTTACCTATTTCGTGCTCCAGCAAAGAATTAACTTTTTCTATGCGATTTGGCATTATAATGCGCCCTTTTTGCGTTCTTCGGTAAATGCGACTAATATATCTGATTTTTCCACCTTAACGTTACCTTCAAATAAAATGCCGCATTCATCTCCCTTTTTCAGCAAATCCATATCTTTTTTATCGCGCTGGAGGTTGATTATTTTGCCCGTTCCCACTTTTGCCTCATTGCGAAATACTTCCAGCCTTACCCCTTTTTTAATTTCGCCTTCCGTAATCTTTCCGCCTACAATCTGGCGGTTTTTTTCGGCAAAAAAGATGATAATGGCTTTAATTTTGCCCATTTCCTTGCGGATAGTTTCCGGCTCCAATGATTTTTCCATGCTATTCCTTGCCTCCTGGATCAACTCATAGATCACGTCAAACGTTTTTATCCTGACTGTCTTTTTTACGTCTTTTCTTAGCAATTGCAGTACTGCCGGATTAATTTTCACCCTGAAACCGATAATCTGGGCCTTAGACATTTCAGCCAGCTTTGCGTCTGATTCATTAATTTCCCCAACTTCACTCTTTAAAATCCTTAACATTACCTGGTCTTGAGGAAGGCCTTTCAACATGCCTTCAATGGCTTCCAGCGAGCCAAATACATCGCCCTTTAAAATAAGATGCAGTACTTTTTTATCGGCAGGAATATCTAACACTGTGGTACTGATTTCTCGTTTCTGCTCCCCCAGTTTTATTTTTTCTTCAGCCTGGGGAATAGTAGCATACATTTTGAATTTTTCCCCTACGCCCGGCACCGTTTGGAACCCCAATACAACGGCTGGCTGGCTTGGATAGGCTTGAACAATGGCCTTGCCTTGGAAATCTTCCAATGACTTTACTTTAGCTAAGGCTAAATCAGTGGCAATGATATTTTTTTGCTTTAAAATCCCCTTTTCAACAATCACGGTTACTACCGGCCCTTTCAGGCTATCCATGTATGATTCTATCACCAAGCCCTCTGCCGGCGCTTCTACGTCTGCCGTTAAATCCTGGAGGTCTGCTACCAGCAAAATCATTTCCAGCAGTTCATTGATGCCTTTTTTTTCTTTGGCTGAAACATTGACCGATGGCACCTGTCCGCCCATTGATTCCACAAAAATATCTATCTTTGAAAGCTCCCGTTTTATTTTTTCCGGGTCAGCTGTAGGAAGATCTATTTTATTCAACACCACAATCATAGGAATTTCAGCTTTTTTAATGGAGAGGATTGCCTCTTTGGTCTGGAGTTGAACGCTTTGGGCCGCATCCACTACCAAAAGAGCGATATCGGCGACATCGGCTCCGCGCAACCTCATAGCTGAAAACGCCTCGTGGCCGGGGGTGTCAATAAAAGTAATTTTTTTGCCGTGATGGTCTACTTCATAGGCCCCGATATGCTGGGTAATGCCCCCGGATTCTTTTGAGGTTATCTTAAAATCTTTTATGGCTTCTAACAAAGAGCTTTTTCCATGATCTACGTGACCTAAAACCACCACCACCGGCGGCCTTTTCCAAACTTCCTTTTGAGCTTGCTTTGGAGCTTCTTTTGGGAAATGAGGCTCTGCGCCTGTTTTTTTCTTTTTAGTTACCATATTACTTTTGGGGTGTAGGATTTATAGCTCTTGCTATTGCTTCTTTTTCTTCAGCGGAAAGAGTATAGTCTGACTTTCCTTTCACTACTGATTTTGCGTACATCCGGTTTCCTTCTTTGATAAAAAGGCTGGAAATAACAAAACCGCTATTTTCTTTATCCAGCAAAGCAATGACAAAACTTTGATTCCCGCCCATTTCATTAAAAGGATTAAATCTGACCACGCCTATTTTTTGAAAAGCTACTTTGGAAATATCTTCTAAAGACTTTATCCTTTCTAAGGCTTGGCCTATGCTTGCTTCCATATCTTTTGTTTTTTCAATCTGCGAAAAGAGCACCTCCCGTAAATCTTTTATTTTCCCTTTTTCCAACAAAGCATCAATGGCTCGGTTCATTTTTAGGTAGTAGAAAAACAAAAAAAAGCTTATCAAAGCCAAGAAACATATTATTATCGCGAGAACTATTACGAGTAACTCCATAGTGATTACAACTATTATACCCGTCAGTATATACTAATTTTATGGAGGATTCAACTTTGTCTTTCTGGCATATTCATACACGGAAGGGAATGCTTCCCTCGGTCGGGATTTTCCGCTTATGCGGATAAATCTCGCGACCTGATCCGACCCATCCCTTGGGTTCGAGTCCCACAACCACGAATTTAAAATTTTAACCAAAAAGATTTAGTTAAAATGATTAAAGCGGTGGGTGCAGGACTCGAACCTGCAAGGGGATTGCTCCCGCTGGTTTTCGAAACCAGTGCCTTACCAATTAGACTAACCCACCATATTTAAATTATATGGCATACTTAACAAAAATGCGGCCCAAAGCCGCATTTTTTAAATTTGATGATTTTAAAGCTAGCTCTTTGGCTCCTCTGTATGGTCAGGATTTTTTACTATCACTTTGTGCCAGTCGTTATAATCGTAGATATCTTGGATAATTACTCCACATACTACTCCTGCAAAAAAAGTGGGCAAATAAAAGAAGTCTATCACCCAAATTATAGCTAAAAGAATAATTCCCATAATCCAATGGTGAAGATGGATGGTCCATTTTCCATAATCTATGAATATAGAATCTACTTTGCCGCTTTTTACAAAGAGGTTGCAGAAAGCTTTAGAAAGAATATAACCAAGAACGATGCCTCCGGTAAACAGAAAAGAATAGTAAAAGGAGGGTACCAGCACGATTGCCGGCAAGAACATTTTAACTTTAGAATTGTTGTTTTCGGCCATATTTTTACTCAATTATGCTAAAATCGAGTGAACTTATTTAGCTCTAAATGCGACCAATATACCTATTTTTAGATATCCACAACTATGGTAAGTGTACGCCTTTTAAGGCTTCTAGTCAAGACCTTTCAGATATGCTATCATTTACTAATTACCCATTTGCAAAAGTCCAAATTTGCAAAGGTCCAAAAAAAATAATTAATTTAATTTATATGATCATAATGGATCCTCAAGAAGTCCACGCAACAGCGGGTTTCGGCCAAGTTGATTTAATCGTTTCATCCATAGCAATTTTTATCGGCCTTGTTTCAATTTATCTGATAATAAAGCTTACTAAAAATCTTGGCGGAAAAATTAAATCTGCGTTGCAGTTTTTCATTCTAGGAGTATCGGCAAATATTCTGGCTATGATATGGAACATATTATTCGGCCATACCTTTACCATAAGTATTATTACGGTAGATGCGCACAACATTTTGATGGCTATAGGCATGATTTTTTTCATTATTTCAACTTACCGGTTCTCTTTGCTTATTCCCCGCAACTAAAAAATATAGCTCATAACTAACGATGGATGAAAAAAACAAAAATATCCTATATGATTTTATAGTCCTTTTCATTGAAAAGGCAATGGATTTGCTAGGATCGGACCAAATTACCAATGCCATTGGCAAGGAAAATATTAAGCAAAAGTTTTTAAAAACAAAAAAGACAGCGCTGGTTGATGCGCTTGCTTCTCTGGATAAAGAAAGCATAAAACGCAAGATAACTACTATTATTGGGTTTTTATCAAATAATTTTGGGGTTGATTTAACTGAAAAAACCCTAGAAGAAATATATAGCATCCAAGAAAGAAGGTATTCCCCGGTTCTTGCCAATGATATTATTCTGCCCTTAATATCCGATAATTTTTTAGAAAAATATAGGTTGCAGTACCTATCTAAGGAACAGCTTGAAGCTAAGGTCATTGAAAAAACCAAAGAACTATTAGAATTAAACGCTAAATTAGAAAAAAAAGTTTCTGAAAGAACAGCGGAGCTGACTCAAGCGAACAAAGAACTAAAAGAATTAGATGAAAGAAAATCTGAATTTTTGTCTATTATCGCCCATCAGCTGCGCACGCCCCTTTCAGGAATTAAATGGACGCTCAATATGTTAATTCACGGCGATCTCGGGCCGATTTCAAAGGAACAAGAACGGTATTTGATAAAAAGCTATGAGGGCAACGAACGGTTAATTGCGATTGTTGAAACCATGCTAAGCGCCAATCGGATTGATTCGGCAAAATATGAATTGGATTTAGAGAAGAATGAAATCGTTAACTTAGTGTTAGAAGTAATATCTGATAATTTGCCCTATGCAAAAACAAGAAATGTAACTATTCATTTTGAAAATCCCGATATTGTTATTCCCGAATTTATCTTTGACAAGGAAAAAATGCGCGATGTGCTGCAAAATCTGATTGATAACGCCATAAAATACAGCCGCCCCGCAGGAAAAGTAACTATTACCCTGCAGTATACGGACAATAAAGTTGAATTTGCCATTAAAGATAATGGCATTGGCATACCGACAGACCAGCAAGCTTTAATTTTTTCCCGTTTTTTTCGCAGCCACAATGCCCAATCGGCAGATCCTAATGGCAACGGGCTTGGCTTATTCATCGTTAAGAGTATAATAAATCTGCACGGAGGCAGGGTATGGTTTGAAAGCAAACAGAATTCCGGCACCGTTTTCCACTTTTCTCTTAACGCTAACCATTAATGCACTAAAAAATGACAACAGAAAATGTCACAATTCTTCATAATAAAAAAATCCTCTGGGTTGAAGATGACACCTTTTTAATGGATATCATCGCCAAGAAGCTTTCCCAGATAGGGGCAATCCTCATTTATGCTACGGAAGGGAGCCAAGCCTTGTCCATTGCGGCAGAAAAGAAACCCGATATCATCATACTTGATATTTTGCTCCCCGGGTTAGATGGTTTAGAAATCCTTTCTAAACTTAAGTTTTCCCCCCACACCAAAGATATTCCCGTCATTATGTTTTCCAATTCAGATGAAGAATCGCAAGTTAAAGAAAGTGAAAAGTTGGGTGCTAGCGGGTTCTTTATCAAAGCCTCAGTAACTTTAGATGATATCATAGAAAAAATCAGCGAGGTTCTTTCCAAGTAATATATTGTTAAACAAAAAGCTATGGATTCTGCCCATAGCTTTTTGTTTAACAAGTGCCCTCGATAGGAATCGAACCTATATTTGCCCCTTAGGACGGGGCTGTTCTGATCCATTGAACTACGAAGGCTAAATTCTTACTTCATAGTATACAAAAATAAACAATTTGCAATGGTTTTGAAAGTTCTGTATAATTACTTTGAGTTACGAAATGCTTTCGCGGTATTTTTCCAGAATTTGGAGATAGAAATTTGATAGAATTTTAAAATGTAGCAAGCTACATTTTAAAATTATTGCGAATTTATAGCCCAAATTCTGGTAGGGACGCGCAGGGTCGCGAGAAATTCCCGCGAAGCGGGATTTCCCGACCTAGGCGTAATTCGCTTTAGCGAATTCGCCCCGTCCTAGAAAAGACCCGAAAAAAAACGTTTTACATGGGCATTTCGTAATTCAAAGTAAATACTAAAAATTAGTTAAATGCCATTATAGTATGCCAAAATATTCATCCCCCATCGTAGAAATAGCAAAAAAATCCTGTCCGGCAGTCATTACGATTGTAGTTTCAAAAGACTTGCCCAAGGTAGAAGATTTTTATAGTTTTCCTTACGGAGGCAAAGAATATATCATGCCCATGACAGGAAAAGGCGCCCATGGAAAATTGGAAAAAACCCAGATTGGAGGAGGGTCCGGATTTATCATTTCTCCCGATGGATATGTTATAACCTCAAACCACGTGGTAGCTGATATCACTGCTGACTATACCGTCATTGTGGACCCGACTCAAAAATATTCCGCCAAAGTGCTGTCAAGAAACCCCATTAACGATATTGCCATTTTGAAGGTTGACGGGCGCAATTTGCCGTATCTGGAATTGCATAATTCTGATAAAATCCAATTGGGGGAAGAAGTAGTTGCTATTGGAAATGCCTTGGGAGAGTTTCAGGACACATTATCAGCTGGCATAGTATCGGGCCTGTCCCGCTACATCACAGCCTTTGGAGGCATAGACCACCAAATGCAGAATTTACGGGGCTTGATACAAACCGATGCCGCAATCAACCCTGGCAACTCTGGAGGGCCCTTGGTCAATATGGAAGGAAAGGTAATTGGGATAAATACCGCAATGATTATGGGAGCCCAAAATATCGGGTTTGCCATACCCATTAATTATGCAAAAAAGGATCTGGCCGAAGTGCAAAAATATGGAAAAATAGTGGTTCCATTTTTAGGGGTAAAATATGTCTTGCTTTCAAAAGAAATGGCGCAGGCAAATAAACTGCCCGTAAGCGACGGGGCATTGGTGGTAAGAGAAGCATTGGGAGAACCTCCGGTAATCAAGGGGTCAGCCGCCGAAAGGGCGGGCATGAAGGAATTTGATATTATTTTGGAGTGCAATAAACAGAAAATCTCCGCCCAAAATCCATTAGCCCATATTCTGCAAAAATGCAAAATTGGCCAAGAAACACACTTTAAGGTACTGCGCGAGGGACAGGAAATGATACTCAAAGCAACGTTGGAAGAAAAAATTTCATAAGTATCCAATATAGATTTATTCAAAAAAACAGCCCGCGGGCTGTTTTTTTGAATGCCTGCCTTTACAGGGTTATCAATATTTTATATACTTTCTTAATGTGTAGTTTTCCCGTTCTTTGACAACATGGAAGGAGAATGACCATGGCAGCAAAAGTAAAAAATAGTTTGGATTTTTATCTGGAAAAAATTTCAGAAACTCCTCTTCTGACTCCTGATGAAGAAAGGGTGCTTGCAGAAAAAATAGCGGAAGGAAGAAAAGCTAAAGATAAGTTGGCTATGGCAAATTTGAGATTAGTAGCTTCCATCGCCAAAAAGTACGCTGGTTGGTCTTCAAATTTCACCCTGGAAGATTTGGTCCAAGAGGGTAATGTTGGCCTTCTTAAAGCAATTGAAAAATTTGATCTCGCCCAAGGATGCAAATTTTGCACGTATGCTACCTATTGGATTAAGGAATCTATTTTTGAAGCCTTAATCTATAAGGGAAAAATGATTAGGACTCCCTCGTACATGGTCTGTAAAGTGGCTAAATATAATAAGGCAAAATCTCTTCTAAGGACAAAGTTGGGAAGAGATCCTTCAGAAAATGAATTGCAAAGGCGTCTGGGTTGGAACCTAGAAAATATTCATAAGGTAAAAGAATGCAGCGAACGTGATGCCCTGCCCACGGCTCCCCTTAGCGAGGAAATCGGAAGCATACCTCTCTATGAAGAAGACCCCTTAAGCGCAATTACTGCCGCAGAAGACCTGGAAATTTTAGAAAAGATACTCCAGAAATGTTCTCTTCAAGAACAAACGATACTTTCGATGAGATTCGGCCTTAAAGGCGCTGAAAGCCAATCAAGCTTTAAAAAGATAGGAGAACATCTCGGCATAAGCAGAGAAAGAGTTCGCCGAATTCAAGAAGAGACCTTCGAAAAAATCCGCGAGTGCGGATAATTCCTTCCATATTATTATACTTAGCCTATGGTTTTACCGTAGGCTCTTTTATTTATTTACAGTTTACAGACTCCCGGAGTCTGTAAAATACGGGGGTCTGTAAAATAGCTATAACTGTATCCTTGAAAATTGATACGCGCCAATTGCCAGCATTATCAGTGTAACACCCACTAATACTGAAATGCTTACCATGGGGGAAAATACATGTGCTCCACTGAATGCGTAGCGCAATCCGTCCACCCCATAAGAAAATGGATTAATTTTAGTTAAAAAACTTAATGCTGTTGGAAGGTCGCGAAGGGGAAAAATAGCCCCCGAAAGAAAGAATAAGGGTTGGACTAAAAAGTTAAAAATAAGGGGAAATCCTTGCATGTCATCAAGCCGGGCGGCAATGGCAGCTCCCATGGCAGAAGATAATATAGCAACTAAAAATAAAAAGAGGAATGCCAAGGGCAAGCTGGCTAATGAAGCCGGCCGAAAGCCCGCAACCAGCGTAATAAAGAATACCAATGTTCCTTGAATCATAGCTACCGTAGCTCCCCCCAATACTTTTCCTAAAAGAATATGCATCCGAGGAACTGGCGCTACCAAGGTTTCTTTCAAAAAGCCAAACTGCTTATCCCAGATAATTTCAAGACCAGTAAAAATGGATGTAAAAAGAACCGACATAACTATGATGCCAGGCGCTAGAAATTGGATGTAATTTCCTCCGCCAGCTTTGGCATAGATAGGGCTTAATCCAAACCCAATTGCCAAAAGAAAAATGATGGGCTGCCCAAGCGCTCCCACAATGCTGGCTTTTTTACGTATAAAGCGCTTCAACTGGCGCAACCATAAGATGTAAATACCGTTCATAGATGAAATGATTCTAATTATTCTAATTGCTCTAATTATTCTAATCAATATCTAATGTCTCAATGACTAGTTGCTCAAGAAAACATTTTGGGCATTGGGATTTGGAAATTAGGACTTGATTAGGTCAATTAGAATAATTAGATTAATTAGAAATTTTAACTATCTCATTAATTTATTGTTGATTCGCATCTGGTTCAACCCTACATTTCCCTGTTCTTCGCGCATGGTGCTACCCGTAAGGGTAATAAACGCATCTTCTAATTTATTGACTCCTGCTTTCTGGAGAATTTCCTCAATAGTTCCAATAATAAGGATCTTTCCATGGTCAATAATAGCAATTCGTTGGGCAATGCGTTCTACTTCCTCCATATGGTGGGTAGTAAAAAATATGGTAACGTGCTCTTTTTTATTCAAATTATTAATGTAGCTCCAAATATGGTTTCTGGTCTGGGGATCAAGGCCGATGGTGGGTTCATCTAGAAACAGTATTTTGGGGTGGTGCAGCAACCCGCGGGCAATTTCAAGGCGCCGTTTCATGCCTCCTGAAAAATTTTTCACAAATGAATCTCTGCGGTCATATAATTCCACTAAACGCAATAAATCCAGAATACGCTCATGGTACATTGGTTTTTGCAATCCATAGAGAATGGCATGAAATTGCATATTTTCATAAGCGGTAAGTTCATTATCTAGGCTGGGATCTTGAAACACAATTCCAAAAGAAGCCCGCACTTGATGCTGCTGGCGCATGGGGTCGCATCCATTAATGATAATGCTTCCTGACGTAGGTTTTACCAAAGTGGTAAGCATTTTTATGGTAGTAGTTTTGCCCGCTCCATTGGGCCCTAAAAATGCAAATACTTCTCCCTTTTGCACACTAAAAGATATATCGTTTACGGCGGCAAAATCCCCATATTTTTTCGTAACACCTTTTGTTTCTATGATATTTTCCATTAGTATAATACTTTGAATTACGAAATCCCTAATGAAAAGGCAAGTTTCAGGTCTTTTCTCTAAATTTCATCTGCAAATTTGCAATAATTGTGATGCGTAGGCAAGCTACGCCTCACAATTCTATCAAATTTTCGCCGTGAAATTTAAAGAAAATCCCTAGAAAGCATTTCGTAATTCAAAGTATAATGATAAAAAATGGGGAATTAGAATTTAGTTAATGTGGGAGACTAACGGGATTTGCACCCGTGCTAACGCTGCCACAGAGCGTTGTGCTGCTGCTACACCATAGCCTCCATAATTTTTGTGCCCTCGATAGGAATCGAACCTATATATCCAACTTAGAAGGTTGGTGTTCTATCCATTGAACTACGAGGGCAAATCAGTTACAATCTTATCATAAATTTCTACCTTTGACAAGCCGGGCTTTTTCACGTATTATATTGATATATAACGGGGTGTTGTGTAACGGTAGCACGAACGCTTTGGGAGCGTTTAGTCTGGGTTCGAATCCCAGCACCCCGACACAGAAATAAATCTTAAGCACGAAATCCGAAGCACGAAACAAATTCAAATTACCGAAATTAAAAATTCAAAAAGCGTTTCGAATTTCGCTTGACCCACAGGTCATCCCTGTAAGGTCCTATTCGGATTTCGAATTTAACCTAATATGCGGGTATCGTATAGCGGCATTACCCGACTTTTCCAAAGTCGTGATAGGGGTTCGACTCCCCTTACCCGCTCAAAGTAAAATCATCTCATAAATGGGGACGTCGGACGTCCTCACTTTTCTGATAGGAAGCGATTTTTTTAACTTTGACAAATTAGCAAAATTCATGTATCCTACAACAATTGTTGTTCTTTAACTCTTCAATAAAGGAAGCCTGTTATGGAGACTAATCTTCCTAGGCAAGATCTGGAATTCCAACATGCGGTACTGCAGCAGCTTATAAGCGAAAAAGAGGATTGCTTAAAAAACTTTCCTCATCAGCAAGAAGTAGGAAATATTTTATGGTCGCAACAGATTCTGAATAACGAACGCCAACGGCTCCAGAAAAGAGCTCAGGAATACTACCTGCTTATGCAAAAGTATGCAAGATTCATTGCTATGCTTAACCAGGTCGTAGCTACTGGCGCCAAAGCCAACCCTAATGCTCGGCAACTCCATGCCATGAAACGGAGTATAGCCATATTGCGCAAGCACTCTAAGGAGATTGCTGATATCGTTGGATCTTCTATTGTTCCTATAGTGTCTCTTTCTGAACTCATATGGACAAGAAAATTCGGGGAGAATCTTGAGCGCAATGTAACAAATGCCTTGTTAGCATTAAGACAACGGCACGAACAAGCTGCCCGGCAGCGAGAAGCTATAACAACTGATATCTCTAAGGTAGAGGTTGAGGTAGAAGAGCTCCGCCAGGAATATCACCACCGGAAAGAAGCCCATGAACAGAAATTAGGCAAACTGAAAGAGGAGCTTGGATATATTAATGAGCAACTTGCGCAAGCTAAAGAATCTATGGCAATAATTCTGTGCATAGGCGACCCCATCACGTTTCCTCGATACCATCGGGAAAAGCACTGGAGAAATGATCCCGCAGTGAAAGCAATTGAAGAAAAACCTACTCTTGCCCCATGGCTTTTCGTAATGATGCAGGGCGAGCATGACCAGGGGCAACCGCTTCCGCAAGATCGCTACTTAGCCCTTAAAAGCATCAGGGATATCCTAGATAAGCAGGGATACCACACGGTAAATGAAAAAATCATCTATCACAAAGTGTTTTCCATTGCCCATCAACGGAATACACACCAGAGGTGTACTATGAAAAAGATAGCTAGAGAAAAATTTACTGACTGGCATCAAGAAGGCATTGGCTATAGCGGACGCCTCGTCTTTCACACTGATGAACGCGAGCGGATTTTCCGCTTTTGCTTTTACTCTAAAAACGAAGAGGACAAGGTGCTGGCATAGGCCACTTCCACAAGCGCAAACTACGGTTTGCGCTTTTTTATTCCATATTTTTACCACCAAAAAAAAGCCGTTCATTGAACGGCTTTTTTGATGTAATTATCGCGCGTATTCTATCACCCTATTTTCGCGTATCACCGTTACCTTAATTTCTCCTGGATACTTTAACTCTTCTTCAATATTATGGGCAATTTGCTTTGCTATTTTTTGAGCTCCTAAATCATCTACCATATCTGCCTTCACAAAAACCCTGATTTCCCGCCCTGCCTGTATGGCATAGGTTTTTTCAACTCCTTCAAACTTGTTAGCAATATCTTCTAATGCTTTTAACCTCTGCAAATAGTTTTCTAGGGTATCTTTCCTGGCTCCCGGACGAGACCCTGAAATAGAATCTGCCACGGTTACAATTACGGCTTCTATGGTGTCTGCCGGATAATCATTGTGATGGGCGCGCATAGCATGGATTACCGCTTCCGATTCCCCGAATTTCTCCAGAATCTTTATGCCAATTTCAATGTGGGAGCCCTGAATTTGCTGGTCAATAGCCTTGCCAATATCATGGAAAAGGCCGCCCCGTTTTGCCACTTGGCTATTGGCCTTCAGTTCATCAGCAATCGTTTCCGCAATAAGCGCCACTTCCATAGAGTGCTGCAGCACATTCTGACCATAACTTGTCCTGTAATGCAGCCTGCCTAATATTTGGACGAGTTTTTCGTTCACCCCTAAAAGACTCATGTCATAGATTGCTTTCTCGCCAGCCTTTTTTATCACATCTGAAATTTCTGCGGTTGCCTCCGCTACTTTTTCTTCAATTTTTGCGGGCTGGATTCTTCCATCTTGAATAAGTTTGTCTAACGCAAGCTTTGCAATCTGCCTGCGGATTGGGTTAAAACAAGAAATAACCACTGAATCGGGGGTTTCATCTAAAATCAGCTCCACTCCGGTTAATTTTTCAAACGCTTTAATATTCCTTCCCTCTTTGCCGATAATCCTTCCCTTAATATCTTCTGAAGGCAAGATAATCGTTGTGGTGCTTAATTCCTGGGTATGGGGAACCGCGCACTTTTGAATGGCCAATGTAACAATTTCCCTAGCCCTAGCCGTAAGCGTTTCCTTGCCGCTTTCTTCCATTTTCTTCATTCTTTCCAAAATATCTTTTTGAGAGTCTATTTCTACCAAGGTTAAAAGTTCCTTTTTGGCATCTTCGCGGGACAAGCTTGCCACCTTCTCCAATTTTACCTCAGCCTCCGCCCGAAGCTTGTCTAATTCATCCTTTACCTTTTTTAATTTTTCAGCTTTCTCGTGTATTTCTGCTTCCTTTTTATCAAAAGCATCAATTTTCCCATCAAGAAGCTTTTCCCTATCCAAAAGAACCTGTTCAGCTCTTAAAAATTCCCTCCTTCTCTGGTCAATATCCTTCTGGGCTTTTTCGGTGATTTCAGATGCCTTAGTTTCAGCTTTTTTCACCAAATCAGCAGTTTCTTCTTTTACCTGCTGGACTTTCTTTTGAAGCCTTGCCTCCAAAGATCCCGCTCTCTTCTTCGCAATTGATTGCCGGATGTAGTACCCAAAAATTGTACCTCCTGCCAAAGACAATGCCGCTGATAAAATTAATATAATTGAATTTTGGTCCATGTTTTTTAATTTCTAATTACTAATTTATAATTTCTATTAAATATCTGATACTTTAATTTCTAAACACGACGGGTTTGAAAATTATTTCATTGAAAATTTAATAAAAATTAGAAATTGAAAATTGAAAATTTTAACAGTTTTTATAAACAAATAAAGCCCACTAACTCAGTGAGCCCGTATATAATATATTTTCTTGGGCAAAAAGCTATTTGGCCTCTTTCATTGAGCCTATTACTTCATCAATAAGTCCATACTCTTTTGCTTCTTGGGCAGTCATATAAAAATCCCTATCCGTATCTTTTTCCACTCTATCAATAGGCTGACCAGTATGTTTGGATAGAATCTGGTTAATAGACCCTTTGATTTTTACAATCTGCTTAGCAGTAATTTCTATCTCGGTTGCCTGGCCTTGGGCTCCTCCCATGACTTGGTGCAGCAGTATTTCAGCATTGGGAAGGGCAAACCTTTTGCCTTTGGTTCCCGATGCCAAAATAATTGCCGCCATGGAAGCTGTGAGTCCAATGCAGATAGTAGAAACCGGACACTTGATATACTGCATGGTGTCGTAAATAGCTAATCCTGCCGTTACCGAACCTCCAGGGCTGTTAATATAAAGCTTGATGTCTCTTTTGGGGTCTTTTGAAACCAAGTATAGCATCTGGGCAATAACCACATTTGCATTTAAATCGGTAACCGGACCCGCCAAAAAAACAATGCGCTCTTCTAAAAGCCTTGAAAATATGTCATATACGCGCTCACCGCGTTGTGATTTTTCTACAATAGTTGGCACTATTGGCACGTTATTGTTAAATTCGAAATTCCAATAGGACCTTACAGGGATGACCTGCAGGTCAAGCGAAATTCGAAACAATATCTAAATCCTAATGTTCAAATATTTTAAACGCATTTTGAATTTTGGATTTTGGATTTTGGATTTGTTTCGGATTTCGGATTTAGAATTTCGGATTTGAAAAAGTTTCCAACACTTGGAATACTTTTTCGTTATATATTGCTCCTTTAGTATACTCTTTTAATTGATTAATGTCAATTTTGTCTATTTTATCTTTTTGGTGCTTTCGCAGTGCTTTGTTTATTTCTGCCTCCAGCTCTTCGTTAGAAACTTCTATCTGTTCGGCTTTCCCAATCTGCCGCAACACCAGAAAATTTTTAATTCTTTTTTCAGCTTCCAGGGCAAAAGATTTTTTAATTTCCTCTTCAGTCTTTTTAATGCTGGATAAATATTCTTCAAAGGTCATTTTAAAATTTTGGGCAATATGGTTTTTCATATCCTCAAACAGCCGCACCTGTTCATACTCAACCATTTTTTCGGGAATATCAAAACTGGTTTTTTGTGAAATTTTTTCCAAAATTTCTCCCCGTTTTCTCTGTTTTTCTGTTTCATTCTTCTCCATAGTTATCCCCTCTTTCAAATTTTCTTTCAGGGCAACTAAGGTATCAAATACGGAGACGGGAGCTCCCGCTTCGCGGTAAGCTCTCGCGTCTTGACCCAGACTTTTTGCAAATTCATCGTTGATTTCAGGCAGCTCCATTTTTTGCACCGAAATTATTTTTACTTTAAAAGTGCTTTCTTTTCCCGCAATTGCCTTATTGGGAGTGTTTTCAGGAAAGTGCGCCACAAACTCTTTCTCTTCGCCTGATTTCATGCCAATAATATTATTCTCAAAATCTTTCAAAAATCCGCCCTCGCCCAATATAAACTTATCGCGAACTTCTTTCCCATTATTGATATTCTCATTTTTATATTCAATTTCTATAAAATCTTTGTTTTCCGCCCCCCGGTCAATTTGCGAAAATTTTGCGCGGGACTTTTGCAGGTATGCCAATGTTTCTTCAATTTCTTTTTCATCAACTGAAATTTCCTGGCCTTTTACCATTGCCGCAATCTCTTTATAATCAGGCAATTCAACATCGGGCAAAACGGTAACCTTCACCTTAAACAAAAAAGGGTTATCTTTAGCGATCTTTAAAATTTGCACCTCTGGCTCGCCAATGGGTTCTAAATTATTTTCAACAATAAACTTGGTGTAGGCGCCCTTTACCGCCAAATCTCCTGCTTCCATAAGCAAATTTTCCGGCCCCACCTGTTTTTCCACCATCTCTTTCGGCACATTTCCCTTCCTGAAACCATCCATTTTTACATGGCTTTTTAGGTGCTCTAAAGCTTTATCAAGGTACGTCTGAAATTCTTTTTCATCTAACTCAAAGTTGATTTCAACTAGCGATTTCTCTAATTTTTTAAGATCTGTTTTCATGAGTTACATATGAATTCTTTTTGGCAAGTTTTAGCAAGGACCGTTTTAGCAAGGACGGTCCTTGCTAATTTGCGGCTCACACTAATGTGAGCCGCAAAAGTTGAGTCTATGTGAGTCTATGAGTCTATGTTATATGAGAAACGGAACAATAAGCAAGGCTACAATATTGAGAACTTTAATCATGGGGTTAATAGCAGGACCCGCAGTATCTTTATAGGGGTCTCCGACGGTGTCTCCGGTGACAGCCGCCTGGTGGGCAAAACTGCCTTTTCCGCCCAAGTTTCCCTCTTCTATGTACTTTTTAGCATTGTCCCATGCAGCCCCTCCCGTAGTCATAGAGATGCCCACAAAGAGGCCGGTAATAATGCTGCCAATTAACAAACCTCCCAAGGCTTGGACTCCCAAAAACACTCCCACCAAAATTGGTGCAGCCACAGGAATAATTGCCGGAATTAACATTTCTTTAATAGCGGCTTTGGTAACAATATCAACACATTTGCCATATTCTGGCTTTGCGGTGCCTTCCATTAAGCCTTTTATTTCTCTAAATTGCCTGCGCACCTCTTCCACTACTTTGCCCGCGGTCTTTCCCACCGCTCCCATTAAGAATGAAGCAAACAAGTAAGGAAGCAAGCCGCCAATCAGCAAACCGGCAATTACTTTGGGGTCAGCCAGTACAAAGTTTGCCGCCCGCAGAGAACCCGATAAATCAATAACCTGCTGGCTATAAGCCGCAAACAATACCAAGGCTGCTAAGCCTGCTGAAGCAATGGCGTATCCCTTAGTTACCGCTTTGGTGGTATTGCCGACGGCATCTAACGCGTCGGTAATTTTCCTTACTTCTTCTGGCATGCCCGACATTTCTGCAATTCCGCCGGCGTTATCAGTAATAGGGCCGTAAGCGTCAACTCCCACCACAATTCCCGAAATAGAAAGCATCGCCATAACCGCCAGCGCCACTCCATAAATTCCTGCCAGTTGGAAACTGATGATCGTGCCAAAAGCAATTAACAATACCGGATAGGCCGTTGACTGCATACCAAGCCCGATGCCCCTGATAATGTTGGTTGCATGCCCGGTTTCTGAAGCCTTTGCAATTGATCTGACCGGGCTGTATTTTTTTGACGTGTAATACTCAGTGATAATAAACATTCCGGCGGCAACGGCCAAGCCTACCAACGTGGAAAAGTATAAATTATCTACGGAAATTTCCTGCCCTGCCATCATTTTAGTAATTAAGGGGTAAAAACCAAGCGCCGATAGCACTACCGACACTGCCAAGCCTTTGTACATGCTTCCCATAATGCTTTGTGATTTTCCTAGTTTCACAAAAAAGCTTCCGACAATTGAAGTTAAAATTGAAATACTGCCTAAAAATAACGGTAGCAATACAAACTGCGGAGCGCGGGGGAATAATAACGCCCCCAAAATCATGGTGGCTACCGTGGTTACCGCATACGTTTCAAAAATGTCAGCTGCCATGCCAGCACAGTCTCCCACATTATCTCCCACCTGGTCAGCAATGACTGCCGGGTTTCTTGGGTCGTCTTCGGGAATGCCTTTTTCCACTTTGCCCACTAAGTCAGCTCCCACATCAGCGGCTTTAGTATAAATGCCTCCGCCGACTCTGGCGAAGACCGAAATCAAGCTTGCGCCAAATCCAAGCGCAACTAGTGCCTGTATATCCTTGGTGATAAAATAATAGCCAGAAACCGCTAATAATCCTAAGCTGACTACCAAAAGGCCTGTTACGAGTCCGCCCTTGAATGATAAGTCCAAGGCAAAGCTAAGCCCCCGTTCTGCAGCTTTGGCTACCCGCGTATTGGTTTGGGTTGAAACAAGCATCCCAATGAATCCTGACAAACCAGATAAAAATGCTCCAATCAAAAAACCAAGAGCCATTTTCCAACCCATAAAGAACAAAAGGCCGATGGCAATGGCAATGGCCACAATGCTTACCGTTCTGTACTGCCTTTTTAAATAGGAAATAGCGCCCTCTTGAATGGCCTGGGTAATGGCTATGGCTTTATCTTTTGCTACCGGAGCCTTGTTGATTCCCGTAATTAAGAAAAACACAAATGCAATGGCAAACAGCGAAACGATGATAGGAAAATAGGTGATTAACATGCCAACGAATTTTCAATTTTCAATTCCCAATTTTCAATCAATTATCAATGAAACGAATTTTCAATGACGAAAACGTTAATTTGATAATTTGGTAATTTAATACTTGATTGATAATTGATACTTGATAATTGATAATTAAAATTTACTCTTCTTTTTTAGTTTTTTTCTTTTTTGCCTTGCCCGCCGTAGCTTCAGTGGAGGCAGGGCCTTCCTCTTTTTCTTCGGTTTTTGCGCTGGTCGGTTCTTTAGTTTCGTTTTGTTCTTCGGTTTCTCCATTCTTGGGTTCTTTTGTTTTTTCGGCGGGCTTAATATCTATTTTCCAGCCGGTTAAATTTGAAGCCAATCTCACATTTCTGCCGTCTTTGCCAATTGCCAGCGATAACTGATCTTCTGGAACAAACACTACCGCCGTATTTTTTTCTTCAATTTTAACTTCGGCAATCTTAGCGGGAGATAATGCATTCGCAATAAATTTTTCAGGGTCTTGGCTCCAAGCAATAATATCAATTTTTTCCCCGCCTAATTCATTAATCACCGCCATAATTCTTGTTCCCCGCTGGCCTACGCAGCTGCCAATGGGGTCAATGCGCTCTTCGGCAGAGTCAACGGCAATTTTTGTCCGGTAGCCGGGCTCTCGGGCAATAGATTTTATCACCACGATCCCCGAAGCAATTTCAGGCACCTCTAATTCAAAAAGCCTTGAAACTAATTTTGGATAAGCCCTTGAAAGCAATACCACCGATCCTTTGGGAGTCTCTTCAACTTTTAAGATATAGAATTTTAACCGTTGCCCCTGCCGATAAAATTCTCCCGGAATCTGTTCCTCCCGATTTAAAATACCCAATGTTTTGCCAATATCAATAAGCACTACATTTCCTTCTATGCGCTGTACGATTCCTGAAATAATTTCCCCCTCTTTTGATTTGTATTCTGATGCAATGGTTTCCTTTTCAGCCTCCCGTATTTTTTGCAGAATAACCTGCTTGGCTGTTTGCGCAGCAATTCTGCCGTAATCTTGCTTTGAGACTAGCGGAATTTCCAATTCTTCTCCCAATTTAATATCTGGATTCTTTTGCTTTGCCTCTTCCAGCATGATATGTTTCTCGGGATTGAAGACCACTTTTTTAGTCATTTCATCGCCCTCGGCGCTTTTCTCAAAGTCTTCAGAAGGCATCATCTTTTTTTCTTTCAGCGCTTCAATTTCTTCTTCGGTATACAACATTGATTCATCAACTACCAACTTTACCTGCCAAAACTTAACATCGCCGGAAACCGGATTGAATTTTGCTTTTATTTTCTGGCCCTTTTGGCCATAGTCTTTTTTGTATGCTGTAGCTATGGCTGCTTCCAGCGTTTCAATAATGACTTCAGGGGAAATGCCCCTGGCTTCTGCAATTTGGGCCAATGCCCGTTGAAAAGATTTTAAGTCCATTGAAGTCAGGGAGTAGGTCGCTCGCAAGCTCGCTCTTCAGAAACCCACGGTTTCTGATACTCGCTTCGCTCGTAGTTTCCTAGACGGGGAAACCGAAGTTTCCCCGACCCCCTTCCAGTTGTATTAATATTTGTAAATCTCTTTACTATTTAAAAAAAAGTCCGTTTTCAGACGGACATGATTAATTCAATCTATTAATTGCTTTTAGTCTAGCAAAATAAAAAAGCAGTGTCAACATTAAATAAAAAATCGCCCTTGCGCAAAGCTTGGGCGACATGTTTTTAATTGTCAACTATTTATTAGTAGCAGTTAGTTGTTTCTCTTGTTGTTCTTTTTGCTCAAGAAGCAGTTGGTCTTCTTTTTCCTGACGATAAAAAACAAAGAACATCAATGAACCCAAAAAAGCAACAATGGTCATAGCAATTAAAGTAATCATTGCCTCAGAAAAAGGCTTGTATCTTTCCGTAAACACCAGAAAGATATAGAAACCGATAAAAAAAACGCCACTTAAAAAAAACATCGCAGAAAAAATCATTGTGTACCAGAGTTTCTGCTGTGTTGTCATGGGACACCTCCTTTGGAGTGGTTAGGGATTGATTATTGACATTCTAATAATGCGAATAATTTGTTCTTCTTTATCAACAATAATAAAAGACAGCGTAAATATAATATTCCACACAATCATAAATATAAATTGCAACATTCCTAAGAGAAGAAAAAATGTCAAGCCCTTATTTGCTTTTTTCCACTCTGTCCCAGTAAAAACACGGAATACAAGCAAACTTGTGTCTTTGGGTTCCATTGAAGCCAAACACGATTGATAGTAATTTATCATTTTTTGAGTTTTCCAATTAATTACAGACCAAAATAAGAATAAAACGAAACCAGCTATCCCAACAAAACGGTATAAAAGAGAATTTGGCATTTGAGCGCCCAAAAAAGATAACGCACCCAAATTGATGATAATAAATATTTGGCTACGAGACCATAGTAATCTTTCTTCGTTGGTCAGACACATGCATATTCCTGTGTACATTACCTTTTGTTCATCAGTCATTTTTGGCGTTTCTGGCATAAGTATCCTTTCTTGAGTAGAAAACAGCTTGAAATGTCAAAGAACGAATGGTTAATTTATATCAGCTAAAAGTTATAAAGTCAAATTTCTTCAACTACATTTGGAAAATAGTGAAGCTTGGCATTCCGTGTGTTTTCGTTAACAAGGATTCCGATGACATCAATTTGATAAGGGTGATTTTGTTGGTACTTGTTTTTTTCCAGCCAAATTTCGGCCATTTGTTTTAGTTTTCTTTGTTTTCTGAAGTCTACATGCTCTTCAGGATAAGCTGATTGGAAGGATGTTGCCTTTAGTGATTTAACCTCTATAAAGTGGATGGTAGAATCAAAACGCGCAAAAAATTTAAATTTTTTGCGCGCAATAATATCAATTTCTCCAAAACTTATCCTATAGTTTTTACCAATAATATTATACCCTTTCCTAACAAGATATTCACAAGCCATCTTCTCTCCTAGTTCACCTAATTCTTTAGTGGTCATTTATCTTGGAAGCTTCTCTGTGGGCGGATATAGTTTTTCATCAATAGTCCTTTCAAAACACACCCGTCCCTGGCCATGATCCCAGTTTTGAGAGTATTCTCCCGATGCTGGATAAGGGTATTTCGCAGTTGACTGAACCTTGCTGCTTAAATTAAACACGGCACATAGTTCAAACTTTAAGGCAGTTGAATCTTTGAGATAGTATTCATACGATTGATCTGTTTGGGGGTCAGCAGGAACCACATAGCCGGATATTGAATCCTCTAAATCTGACAACGAAGCTGGCATTTGCCCCTTTCTTTGCCAGTAGTTTACAATTTGTGATTGAATGCCCTGCAGGTCGCTTACCCTTTGTTGGTCAAATTGAAGCAGTCTTGCTTGCATAGGAGATCCCACGATAAAAAATGCCCCAATTACCATAATCAAGATAATTGTGCCCGTAGACCAGGCATAGTATTTTGCCGAGCTTGAAGGTTCCGCCCTTCTTACATCATCTAAGTAGTATCCAAATACAGCACCGGCCACCAAGAGCACCGAAAACGATTTTAAGATGAATTTTGCGGTAACATCGCCCCCCAAAAAGTTATAAATAACACTCACCAAGTCGCCAACAATAATAAGCGAGGCTATAAAAAGGGTTAAATAAATAAGCCATTTTCTTATCTTTGATTCACGCGCCTGCAATTCTCTTTTATAAATTTTGTTCAGATACCACGAGGCAAGGATAAAAAGCGGAAAAATAATAATTAACGAAGAAACTGAAAACCTAATGGGCCAAACGTATGATTGATACCCATATCGTATTTGCAATATGTCTGGAAAAAAATAATTTATGTATTGCCAGCATAAGGTAATAAAGCTGATGGCTGACCAATATAAGGCCACCATAGCAAAAAGATGCAAGAATACATCGCGGGGCAAATTTCTTTTTATAATAGTTTCCATAATAGTTAATATAATACTTCTTATCCTTTATATTAAATGGTATACTGAAAAAGTAAAGCATAAAGGTCGCAACAAAATTTTTTACATATCTATTTATGGATGAACAACAAAAAGAAAAATTAATGGCGACGTGCTCATGCGGCTCCGGCAAGCCCTATGGCACATGCTGCGGAAAAGAGGAAATGTGCTTTTGCGGGTCGGGAAAAATGGCAAAAGATTGTTGCATGATTTCCCCCGAAACTCATGATATGGGAAACCCATAAAAAAACTTTTGCAAAAAACACCCGTAGCGCTACGGGTGTTTTTTATTGGTGGACCTGGCGAGAATCGAACTCGCGCCTCGTCAATGCGAATGACGTGTAATGCCATTTTACTACAGGCCCGCGTGTCGGGGTGCTGGGAATTGAACCCAGTCTACACCCTCCCGAAGGGTGCGTACTGCCGGCATACTCCACCCCGTTATAGAATCTTGAATTTGGAATCTAGTAGCTTGAATGGAATTGTGAATTTAGAATGTAGGTTTTTCAATTCTTCATTCTTTTATTCTATTCTAGATTCAAGATACCAGATTCTATATTCACACTACTAAGTGACCCAATACTTGCTTTTTGTTACCTTGTCTTGCTCTGCCTGCACTTCAAATTTTTCCTCTTTTGATTTCTCTGCTAAATTTTTCAGTTTTTTATCATCTAATGCCCCTAAAGTTTTGATTTCTCCCTCTAAAAATTCCTTAGTATTTTTCTTTGGATCATCCAATACATATCCCAATAGTATATCTAAAATTTGCCCTACCTTAGGCCCCGGCTGTATTTTTAAAATATCCATAATATCTTTTCCGTCCACCTTCAACATTTTCACAGAAATAGGATCTTTTGAAACTTTTTCAATAACATATTTTAAATGCCGCAACTTATAAGGCTCTGCCTTTGGAACACCAGAACCAATCCTGTCAGCTTCCCGTAATTGCAACAATTCCTCCATATTTTCAGGCCTTACCTTTTTTACCAATCTTCTTACCGATGATTCTGAAACTTCATCTACATTATAGTAAAACATATGGTGCCGTATCAAATTTACTATTTTTTCAGTGTCTTTATTTGAAAACTTCAAACGTTGTAAAATCTGGAAGGCCATTTTAGCTCCTAGAACTTCGTGGTTATAAAAAGTGGATTCTTTGCCCTCGCCAACTTTTGCGCGGGGTTTTCCAATATCATGGAAGAGGGCTGCCAGCCTTACATGCATATTAAATTTTTTCTTAGCAGCGTATTCCAGCGCTTTTAAGGCATGCTGGTAGCAATCATAGATATGGTGCTTATTCTGGCCAACACCGTAATTTTCTTCTAATTCAGGGACAATATGTTTTAAAAGGCTAAGGTTGCGGAGCAAATCAACGCCATCAGAAGCCTTAGGCAACATAATAATTTTTACAAATTCATCCCGTATTCTTTCTTGTGAAATAGCCTTTAGCCAAATGCTGTTTTTTTTAATAGCTTCGGCAGTTTTTGGTTCAATGGTAAATTCTAAGGTTGTTGCAAACCGCACTGCTCTTAACATTCGCAGAGCATCTTCATTAAACCTTTCATCGGGACTTCCAACGGTTCTAATAATTTTTTTCTTCAGATCTTTTTGCCCATCGAAAAGATCTATGATATTTAAATTGGATTTTATCTTTATTTCGGATTTCGAATTTCGTGCTTCGGATTTAATACCAATGGCCATTGCATTTACGGTAAAATCCCTTCTTGCCACATCTTCGTCTAAACTTTTAGCGAATCTTATTTCATCAGGATGGCGCTTATCTGAATATTTGGCTTCTAGCCGGTAGGTTGTAATTTCAACTTCTGGGATTTTCTCGCTTCCTGTTTTTGCCGTTACGGTCAAAAATTTATTCTCATAAAAATTATCAGGAAACACTTTTTGGATTTCTTCTGGCGCAGCTTCCGTAGCAACATCCCAATCTTTGGGTTCTATGCCAAGCAAAAAATCACGGACGCATCCGCCGACGATATAAGCCTGATAGCCCGCGTCTTTCAACTTCTTCAGTATGGATTTTACCTCTTGTGGGATAACCATTATTAAGAATCTGGAATCTTGTATCTTGAAGCTAGAATACGAACCGTAAAATTCTATATTCAACATTCCATTCAAGCTACCAGATACAAGATTCTAGATTCATAGTATAGTAAAGTTTGCTTTTTTTCAATTTTTATCGTAAAATCATTTAATTAATTGCTCCCGTGGTGAAATGGATATCACGACAGGCTTCGAACCTGTTATTGGGGGTTCGAGTCCCTCCGGGAGCACAGCGCATTTTGCTAATCCTTATTCTTATGAAAAAATTTTTACCGTTATTCCTATTATCATTAACTGTGTTACTGTTGTTTTCAGGAGTAGCACAGGCATCAGTATGCCCAGAATTTAAGACTTCGCTGGTGCCTTGCGGGCAAAAGCCTGATTGCCCCTGCGAGCTTTTAGACCTTTTTGAAATGATTGGAAGAGTTTATTATTTCTTTGTCTGGGACATTGCAACTCCGCTTGCAGGTTTAATGATAGTAGTTGGGGGAGTTATGTTGCTGGTTTCTGGAGGCAATCCAGGATTGGCAGGAAGGGCAAAAAATATCATAAAGTGGTCAATTATAGCTATTCTCTTAATTTTCGGCTCTTGGTTAATTATTGATTTTGTGTTAAAAGCAATAGGGTATACGAGAGCAGGAAATTGGAGCGCATTTTAACCCTTCAATAATTGCACTCGTAACTCACGTGCGCCCGTAGCTCAGTTGGCAGAGCAAATCCCTCTTAAGGATAAGGTCATTGGTTCGAATCCAATCGGGCGCACACTTTCCCTGCCAAATATCTCTAAAGGGGTTTACAAAGAACTAAAAATATACTATAGTAATACAAAAGAAAGCAGTTGCTTTCTTTTGTATTTAAAAAATCATATAATTAACGTGAACTATAAATCTTATGCTTAAAAAAGAGAAAAAAGAAAAGCTAATAAAAGAACACAGTATCCATGAAAAGGATACCGGCTCTTCAGATGTGCAAATTGCCCTGCTTTCAGAAGAAATAGATGCATTAGTCGCGCACTTAAAAGAACATCCGAAAGATATCCATTCTAAACGAGGGCTTATTAGGATGGTGGTAAAAAGAAAGAAATTGTTAAGCTACCTTCAAAAGAACGATGAAAAACGATACAAGGAAATTATTAAGAAATTGGGGCTGAAGAAGTAATTCAATCGCATGCTAACAAAGTCTAAAGAACAACGAGTTGAAGTGTTGATTGATGTGCAGAATTTATACTATTCTGCCAGAAATTTATACCAATCTAAGGTTAATTTCCGCGAAGTTTTAAAAACCGCCGTTGCCGGAAGAAAATTTATCAGGGCGTTCGGGTATGTGGTAAGGACAAAAACGGGCGAGGAAAAACCATTCTTTGATGCGCTATCAAAATTAGGAATTGAGACACGAGTACGAGATCTACAAGAATGGTACGGCGGAGCCAAAAAAGCTGACTGGGACGTAGGCATTGTTATTGACGCCATTAGAACCTCTCCAGGGCTGGATGTCATAGTCTTGGTTTCAGGCGATGGCGATTTTATTTCTTTGGTTGAATATTTGAAAAACCAAGGCAGAAGGGTAGAGGTTATGGCATTCGGCAGAAGCACTTCCGCAAAATTAAAAGAAATAGCTGACGAGTTTATTGACATGGATGAGTCAGAAAAATACTTGTTAAAATAATTATAAGCAACACTAATCTACAAATGACACCCTAATTTACCAACTACGAACAATGGGTTCGTATTCGTACATTAGTGTGCGATTAGTAATTGGTGTCGCTATAAAAAATGGATAAAGAAATATTTGAGCTGCAAATTGGGGGCAAGGCTTTTAAAATCAAGCTTACCGACTGGGCTCCTCAAGCCTCGGGTTCATGCTTGGTGCAATACGGCGACACTGAAGTTATTGCTAACGCCACCATGTCTCCTAAGAACGTGGAGGGACAGGATTTTTTTCCGCTTACCGTAGAATACGAAGAAAAGTTTTACGCCGCAGGAAGAATTTACGGTTCGCGCTTTCTCAAAAGGGAAAGCAGGCCTACCGATGAAGCTATTTTAACGTCACGGATGATTGATAGGGCCGTACGCCCCTTGTTCCCCAAAGACTTTAAAAAAGAGGTCCAGGTTATCACTACCTGCCTTTCATGGGACAGCGAAAATGATCCTGATATATCGGCCATGGTAGCCGCTTCTTTTGCTTTGGCCATTTCACCGATTCCTTGGAACGGGCCTCTGGCGGCTATAAGGATTGGCAAAACCAATGGATCGTTTGTCATTAACCCTGACTATAGGCAAAGGGCTGAAGGCAGCATGGACTTAACATTGTCAGCCATAGAAAAAGACGGGAAAATCCTCATTAATATGATTGAAATGGGAGGAAAAGAAGTGACAGAAAGTGAAATATTGGAAGCTACGGCATTCGCCGAACCAGAACTGAAAAAAATCATTGATTTCCAAAAAAAGATCATAGCGAAAATAGGAAAAGAAAAAATGCCGTTTGCGCCCGCAGTGGAGTTAGATATTGAAAAGGATATCCATGAATTTTTGGGCGATAAGCTGGAAAAGGCAATTACTCATGCCAACCCGGGTGAAAAAAACCTGGGCCAAGCAGATGCATTGCAAGAGCCGTTAAGCGCTTTTATCAAAGAGAAATATCCTGATCAAGAAAAAGAAAAACAGGTGTTGCCGTTTTTTGAAAAGGAAATTGAAAAAATAATCATACGGAATATTTTGGAAAAAAACCAGCGGCCCGATGGCAGGACAATAGAAGAAATCAGGCCTCTTTCCTGTGAAGTTGGCGTCTTGCCAAGAACCCATGGCAGCGGAGTCTTTTGCCGCGGATTAACAAAAATTTTATCTATTTTGACCCTAGGCGGACCGACCGACCAGCAGATTTTAGAGGGGATGGAAATTGTCGGCAAAAAAAGATTTTTGCACCACTATAATTTTCCGCCCTTTTCAACCGGTGAAACGGCGCCTTTGCGAGGGCCCAAAAGGAGGGAAATCGGCCACGGCCATTTAGCCGAAAAAGCATTGCTGCCGGTTATCCCATCAGCTGATGTGTTCCCCTACACCATACGAATTGTTTCAGAGGCGCTATCCAGCAATGGATCTACTTCCATGGCTTCAGTGTGCGCTGCCACGGTAGCGCTCATGGACGCTGGGGTACCCATCAAAGAACCCGTGGCAGGAATCTCTATTGGATTGGCAAAAGATGAGCAATCCGGAAAGTATAAAGTGTTAACCGATATCCAAGGGCCTGAAGACCATTTTGGAGATATGGATTTTAAGGTCGCCGGAACAAAAAATGGCGTTACCGCAATCCAGATGGATATAAAAATTGATGGCATTGATGGAAACATTATTCAAGAGGCCTTAGAAAGGGCAAAGGATGCAAGATTGAAAATTCTTGATATAATAAAGAAAGAAATTCCCGAACCGCGCAAAAAGCTTTCTATGTACGCGCCTAAAATACTTTCACTGCAAATTAACCCTGCGAAGATCGGGGAAGTGGTAGGGCCGAAAGGAAGCGTAATAAACAAAATGATCCAGGAGTTCGGCGTCAGCATAGACATTGAAGATTCCGGCTTGGTATTTATTGTGGGCCAAGACCAAGAATCGGTTGATGCCACCGCCAATAGGATAAAAAGCATTGTAAGAGAAGTCATGGTTGGAGAAACCTTTGAGGGAATCGTAAGAAAGATTATGGATTTTGGCGCATTTGTAGACATACTGCCCGGCCAATCAGGACTGGTGCATATATCTAAATTTGTCCCCCACCAGATAAAAAATGTGCAGGAAGTAGTAAAAGAAGGCGATGTCATTCCCGTAAAGGTGGTTTCCATTGATGAATTAGGGAGGATAAATCTTTCGGCAATAGAGGCCGGATTCAAACCTCGCAAACGATAGCGGACAGCATATAGCTTTAGTAGAAAGCTAAATCCTATAAGCTATGCCTTAAATCCTAATAAATGCCAGCAGACGCCAAAGAAATACAAGCAAAAGAATTGCTGCAGAGGACTAACATCAGAACCATGCGAAAAGACCTTCAACAATTAAGGGAGGCTGACGTTGTAAAAGAAAGTGAAAAAATAGTTGCCGCAAAAATCGCCAAAGAACCCGTCCAAAAATCATCTCCTGCTCCAGAATCCGCAGATAAGCAAATACCCCCGGCGCAAGATAAAAAAATTGGGGTAAATGCCCCGGAAGAAAGGGAGGAAAATTTGAAGGTAGGCCAATACGAAGAAAAAATTACCTACCCAATCTCTTGGCCGGCGCCCGAGCCGATTCGTACTGTAAAAGATTCTGGGCAAAAGGCCGCACAGGAAAAAGTTGCAAAAGAACCTTTTCCAGAAATAGAGCATAAAGCGCCCGCTACCGAGACTGAAAAACAAAAAATATTTCTGCTCACATCGCAGCGGGCTAAACTAGAACATCAGCTAACCATCATCGCCAAGGAAGAGTCTCCCCTTGTTTCAGAAAAAAACCAGCTGTCGCTCCAACAGAAAGATTTGCAGAAAAAACTTAACCCCCTCATAGAAGAAGAAAAGAAAATTGAAGCGGAAAAAACAAAGATAGAAAATAGGGAGAAAGAAAATACTATTGTTGCGCAAAGGCAGTACCTAGAAAAAGAGCGCTGGAAACTTGAAGATCAAAGGCAAAAAATAGAAAAGAAACGATGGCCCATAGAAGAACACTTAGCAAAATTAGAAGAGAAAATCCAAGACATTGATGCGAAATATGAAAAAATTACTTTGGAAAAAGGCGATTTAAAAACAAAAATTGCAGAAATTAATAGCGCCCTAAAAGAGCTTAACTTTAGCATTCTGCCTTCAGAAGAAACCGCAAAGCAAGAATTGATGGAAAAACCAAAGGAACATATGCCAATAGAGCCGTCGAAGCTTTCGAGGCCGGCAGAAAAGAATACTCTAAAAGCAGTTCCGCCAACGGTAAAAGAAAAGTTTGTACAGTCTACTAAGATTGAGGAAGAACGCAGGAGAAAATTCATGGAAGATGTTGAACGATGGGCGTCATTATCCGATAAAAATAATCATGATGATTCGAATAATTCTAGGGCGTAATATAAAATTATTAATCTAAGAGAGATTTATGGAAAAAAATTTCATTGACGAGTTAAAGAAAAAATTAGAGCAGGAAAAGGCTTCTTTAACCAAAGAGTTGGAAAGTTTCGCCACAGAAGATAAGAATATAAAAGATAATTGGGACGCAAAGCGGCCTAATAGCGAAGGCACCGATATGGAAGAAAAAGCTGATGAAGTTGAAGAATACGATAACCTATTATCGTTAGAGCATAGACTTGAATTAAAGCTTAAAGACGTTAACTTGGCCCTAGAAAAAATGGGAAGCGGTAGCTATGGAGCCTGTGAAAAGTGCGGCAAAGGAATTGAAGAAAAAAGGCTATTAGCGTGCCCTGAAGCAAGGCTGTGTATCCAGTGCAACAGCTAATAGAATATTGTCTTTTGAAAATCCGAGCTGTAGCTCGGATTTTTTAATAGAAAATTAATGATATGCTAATATAATAAAGTAGCACGTTGACAACTATATCCCATAATGTATAATAAAACTAGCATTGAGAGCATGTTGTTCTCAATGATCTGACCTTTGTCAATTTAATCTTCAGAAGGGGGAAATTACCATGAACGCACAGCTTCGTACTGAGGCCATTACGCCTCTTCCCGGATCGTTAAATGCGAAAACAAGCGGCAAGACCTTGCCCCTTGCCGAGCTGGCAACTAATAAGAATGGCAGCCAGCCTATGAAAAATACCAAAGTGGGTGCAATCCTTCAGGATTATCCGCAAACTAAAGTTACGGTTCTCAAAACCATTGCTTGGATGGAATTGGCCTTTATCGTTGTTTTGGCGGCGCTCTGCTATTTCATTGCTACCAGCAAGAACAGTGTTGCAGGCACAACAAGCATGCTTGTTCCCAAAAACGAAGCAAGTAGCAAAAATACGATTGCTGCCAACAACGACAAGACACCAGAAAAGCTTCCCGGAGATTTTTCGTCCCGAGGGCTTGAAATAACTGGCAAGTGGTCTACCGATGGCACAGACGGATACTATATTACAATAAAAGGGAAGATCAAAACGGACAAAGAACGCTACGTTCTATTTTACCAGTCGCAGAACAAATCAGCTGGATCAGAGCCGCCTAAGAAAGTAGCTCGCGGAGAACTAACAAAAATAGACCTGATTACTGGCGAATGCGACACCATAAAAGAAAGGGTTCTTTACTTCACTCGTCCTGCAACATTCCAGTTGATAGATTACCACACTGAAGAGCTAGTTTGCCAAAAAACGATATCTGGCGCAGCTCCACCCGTTGCGCAAAAAACAAGCACCAGCTCACTGGCCCCCAAACTAAAATCCAAAAAAAAGTAACCGGCTATATGCTGGGAACCCATCCAAAGGCATTGAGAGAACCTCAACGCCTTTTTTATTTATAAAATAAGGTGATATAATAAATCTGTATTAAAAGCATATGCCAAGTAAAGTTTTTTCAGCCGCCATTGCGGGATTAGATGCCAAGCTTGTAGAGGTAGAAATTGATGTTTCCCACGGATTGCGTTCTTTTTCTATTGTAGGGTTGCCGGACAAAGCCGTAGAAGAATCTAAAGAACGGATTGAAGCCGCCATCAAAAGCTCTAAGTTATCATCTCCCCATAGCCGGACTCTTAGAACTTTAGTTAACCTAGCCCCTGCTGATTTAAAAAAAGAGGGCTCCCTCTATGATCTGCCAATAGCATTGGCTTTTTTAGTGGCATCAAAGCAAACTAATTTTATTACAAAAGATAAAATATTTTTAGGAGAATTATCGTTAGATGGAAACTTAAGGCCGATTAAAGGAGCCCTATCGTTTGCTTTGCTTGCTAAAAAGCAGGGTTTAAAAGAAATAATTCTGCCAAAACAAAATGCCAAGGAGGCGGCCTTAGTAAAAGACATAAGCGTTATTGGCGTAGAATCTTTAGCCCAAACTCTGGCCCATTTAGAAAATAGGAAACCAATTCCGGCCTTTTTGCCGCAAGACGAACATTCCGTCCCAAGCCCAGAAAATTCCGTGGACATTGGTTGGGTAAAGGGCCAAGAATATGCCAAGCGGGCACTGGAAATTACGGCAGCCGGAGCGCATAACCTGTTTTTCTTTGGCCCGCCGGGCGGAGGAAAAAGCTTGCTGGCAAAATCGCTGCCTTCCATACTGCCTAAATTGACGTTTGCGGAAGCTTTAGAAGTTACCAAAATTTATAGCATTGCGGGATTATTGCCAGAACATCAAACCCTTATAAATTTCAGGCCTTTCAGATCTCCCCACCACGTATCTTCTGACGTAGCCCTCATAGGCGGAGGGAACCCTCCCAGGCCCGGAGAAATAACCTTGGCCCACCGAGGAGTATTATTTCTAGACGAGTTTCCCGAATTCCACCGAGATGTGCTGGAATCTCTGCGCCAACCCATTGAAGATGGGAAGATTACCGTTTCCCGGGCAAAACATACGTTCACTTTTCCCAGCCGGTTTATGCTGGTTGGCGCCAGCAATCCGTGCCCCTGCGGATATTTAAATAGCCCAGATAGGCCCTGCTCTTGCTCTCCTTCGCAAATTTCTATGTACAAAAGAAAGCTCTCAGGGCCCCTCATGGATAGAATGGACATTTTTATTGAAGTGCCGGCGGTAAAATATGAAAAACTTGCTTCACAGTCTTTGGAAAACAACCAGAGTAAATTGGTAAAAGAGCGGATAGAAAAAGCTAGGGAAATCCAAAAGGAACGGTTTAAGAACGACCTGCCTCTGCAGGCAGGGAACATATTAGTAAACGCGGAAATGAATTTCCCGGAAATTAAAAAGTATTGCCAGCATGACGGACAGTCCCAGAATCTTTTAAAAAAGTATGTTGACTCCGGCAAATTATCTGCGCGAGGATATCATAGAATCCTAAAGGTTGCCAGGACCATTGCAGATTTGCAAGGGAGCGAGAACATACAGCATGACCATATCGCAGAATCTTTAATGTACCGATTGAAAGATTAAGCAACTCCCTTGCAAACAAAATGTGTTAGGCTTAGCCTAACACATTTTTATGTTAATTTTTTAACTTTAAGATCATTTATATTTAAGCAATGATCCTATTAAATATTTAGCTAAGGGGTTTTTAGCTCCCATGACCTGAAAATGCACATGGCATCCTGTTGCCTTTCCGGTTCTTCCCATTAAGCCAATCCTATCGCCTACATTAACCTGATCGCCGGGTTTTACAAATAACGTGGTAAGGTGTCCGTAATAAGTGACTATCCCCCCAGAATGCAATACGGTAATATGGTTTCCCATCCCCAGGTTCCATTTTCCATTAGACGCTGTTCTCTGCACCGTTCCCGCGGCCGCAGCATAAATAGGGGTTCCGCACTTATTAGCCACGTCTACGCCGTTATAATAGTGAAGCCCTTGGCTAATTTGTCCTTCGGCAGGGAAAATAAAGAAACTATCAGCCAACGGAGTGATTCCAATTCCAATAGAGGGAATTAGCTTTTGCGGCATAAAGCCCCCCGGAACAATTAATATATCCCCAATAAAAATATCCCCTTCGCCACTAAGGCCGTTAAGGGCAACAATGTCCTCGGTTTTTGATTTATATATTTTGCCTAAATCACTTATGGTATCGCCGGATTTTACAATATGGAGCAACCCCGAAACTGGCAAGATAACCAGCTTTTGGCCCGTCTTAAGAGTTGAATTTTTAGAAAGGCTATTTGCCCAGAGAAGCGTATTCACCGAGACATTAAAGCTTTGGGCAATAGATTCTATGGTATCTCCCGGTTGAACTATGTAATCGGTTACATCTTTTCTCTCTTGGACCTGTTCAGACCCCCCCATAATAGCTCCCAGGGTTTGCGTAGTCAGCACCCGCGGCGTTGAAATACCATAAACAAAATTATCCTCAATGATCTTTAAATCAGGGGTTTCACGCACCATGATATTGCTTTGGTCAAAAAAGAGATCGCCAGCATCTGAATTTTCGTTCTCAAAAAAGGAATTAAAAGAGAGCACCTCGCCTTCTTTAAAATAGCTTAATCTAGCCAAACTATCTGAACCGGAAAACAATAGGCCTAACAATACCAAAGAAAAAAACCCAAAATAAAAAAGAGGGTTTTTAAATCTTTTTGAACAAAGAAAGCTGCCTATATTTTTTACCCGGTTAAATAAAATCCTTTGGATTTTAACCCCGCTTTTAGCGGGATTATTTAACTGGGTGAATTTTTCGTTAAAAAAGGTAAACAATAGGTAATGTTTAGATTAACTAAGTATTAAATCAATTTTATCCCCTTTAAGCCCCTCTGTCAAGACTTATCCACAATGCCAAGAGTAGTGATTTTTGTCCATAATATACGTAATTTAACTAATTTTTAATTCAAATTATCGCATGGTATAATAGGTCAAATATCAAATGAATTTACTCTCAATCGCTACCATAAAAAACCTGCTGACTGAATTTGGAACTAAGCCCTCAAAAGGGATGGGCCAGAATTTTTTGATAGATGAAAAAACGCTTAATAACATTATAGAAGCCGCCCAGCTTACCGAAGAAGACACGGTATTGGAAATAGGACCCGGGCTGGGAACTCTTACCAAAGCATTGGCAGAAAAAGCCAAAAAAGTCATTGCCATAGAAAAAGACGCTGTTTTTATTGAAATTCTTAAAAAAACCCTTAGTAATTTTATGAATGTTGATATAATTAATGGCAACATTCTTAAAATGAATTTTCAATTATCAATTATCAATTTTCAATCAAATTCCAATATTCAATTGCCAAAAAATTATAAATTGGTTGCTAACCTGCCTTATTATATTACCTCTCCGGTCATAAGAAAGTTTTTAGAGATGGAAAATTCTCCAACGTCCATGGTATTTATGATACAAAAAGAAGTGGCTCAAAGAATTTGCGCCAAGCCGCCAAACATGAGCCTGCTAGCAGTCTCCGTACAGTATTATGCTAAACCCGAAATTATATCATACGTCTCAAAAAAATGCTTTTGGCCTTCTCCAAACGTTGACTCTGCCATTATTAAGATTGTGCCGCGGAATTACGCAGAAATTAACCCTGCAAAATCGCCTGAAAGCGATAGCGGAGCAAGCGCGAAACCGCCCCAAAAAAAAGATATAGATTTGTTTTTTAAGGTGGCAAAAGCGGGGTTTTCCCATCCTAGAAAACAACTATTAAATAACTTATCTGTAAGCCTGAAAATGAATAAAGAAAAAATAAATTTATGGCTTTTAACCAACAATATACGGCCATCACAGAGGGCAGAAACACTGACGATAGAAAATTGGACTAGCCTTGCAAATAGCTTCCCGGTGTGAATAAATCTGGGTGTATTGCTTTCTATAATTATGCTAAAATGAAGAAATATTTATGCGTGATTTTTTCTCATCTATTCTGAAACAAAAAAAGATACTGTTTTTTATCTTGCTCTTTTTTGTTATCTCGGGAATTTTTTTGCCAAAAACAACATTTGCAATAGAATGGGTGGATAAAATAATAGATTCAATAAGATATGCTCCCGAGAGAGTAGCAGCATTCATTGTAATATCATTTATTGCATTGCCAGCTATAACAGCAACATGGATTTTCAGAATGCTTGCTAACATGGCGTATGCAACATTTAACTATGTGTTAAGTGAAATGATCCAAGATCCTGGAGATCAATGGGCAATAACTCGTAATCCTGTCTTTCTTGGCAGTTGGAATATTATAAAAAGCTATGCCAACATGTTTATTGTGCTGGGGCTTATTACCATTGCATTAGCCACTATTTTAAAATTTCGTGAAGATTATGGGGCAAAAAAGTTACTGCCGACACTTATAGGGGTTGCTCTCTTAGTTAATTTTTCCACGGTATTTGTTGGAATCATGATTGATGCATCAAACTTGGTAATGAAACACCTTGTGGTGGGAGGAGAACAGCAAGGTACTATTATTTCTTCCCTAAATATAGCTCACAACAATATTGTAGATCCATTATATAACCAAGCAATAGCTTCGGCGAGCGAAGCAAAAGATTGGTATGCCCCAATAGGCATAGGCTTAACCTATATAAGTGCAGAATATATTTTTGCAGCAATATATTTAGCCGTAGCGGTAATATTGTTTCTAATAACCTTAGTATTTATAGAAAGATATATTATGCTGGCAATTTTATTTATCTTTTCTCCACTAGCTTTTGTAGCTTTTATTTTTCCGGCCACAAAAAAGTTTTTTAGCAATTGGCTCCATCGTTTCCTTACTGCTTGTTTTTCCGGAGTAATTGCTGCTTTCTTTCTTAAGTTATCAGTAGGCATTCTAACTGTATTTTCAACATCTGGTTCTAATATTTTTACCACATTTCAGGGAGAATCAGTTCTAGATACTATGCCGAAAATATGGATGCATCTTCTAATTGTTCAGGGATTTTTATTTGCCGGATATAAATCGGCAAAGAAATCAAGTATTGTAGCGACCACAGTGATAGACACTGCAAAAGCTGTTGCTGGCGTAGTGATTGGAGCAACTGCCGCAGTTGCCACTGGCGGCGCCTCGGCAGCCTTAAGGGCTACTGGAATTCCTGGAGCTGCACAAAGGGCTAAAGAGGGAATGAGTTATTATGGAACAAAATTAGCAGAAAGATTTGAGCCTCTTACTGGGGTTAGAAAAGGTACAGCTGATAGAATGAGACAACAAATGTTGCAAAAGCAAGTATCTACATCTGAATCTGAAGAAAAAATGTCTGCCATGAGTTCTGAAGAAAGAGTTAAGTTAGCCTCTAAATTTAGAGATAATCGGTTGCTTTCTATAACTCCAGTTGATCCAACTAAAATACAAGAAACAGTGGGACTTACAAAAGCTCTATTGAAGAATAAGGAGTTCGGTAATCTTGATAACGCACAACAAAGGCAACTTATTGAATTTATCAAAAGCAATGCTCCCAGCACAATCTCTATGAAGGAGTTTTCAAAGGTAAATGCTGACTATGGAGCCTACGATACGGATGCAGTTAATCAAGAAAAGAGAAAACTTATTGGCAAAACTAATCCTCGAACAGGTAACGCATATCTTGAGCATGACATGAATAATCCAAATGCAGCTCAATTTAAAGACATGCAAACTGATGCTGAAAATACCGTAATCAGAGATGCTTATGCTAAAATGGATGATAGTGAATTTAAGAAAATGAGCAATCAAGATATAGCAACCGAAGCAAAACAAGAAACCGCAAGAGGCAAACTAGCATTAGAAGAAGCTATAAAAAGAAATATACTTGGCATGGTTGGCAGCTTCGCAGAAACTGCCACACTAATTCAGGGTTCAGAAAAATATGGTTCAAAGGCCATGTATGAAGCTAAGAAAATTGACCCCAAATATGCTGAATATGATACAAAGGGAATACATGAACAACTTACTAAAAATGGCGTACCAAATCCAACAATGGTTCCAACAACATCGCCTGACTTTATTAGAGCCCAACAAGAAGTTAAGTCAAACGCATATAAAAAGCTCACCGCTGGTTCTATTAGAAAAGACCTCTCTGATGATGCATTTGACTTGGAATTAGTGAAAAATGTCAGCGCTAAAAAGATAAGTGAAGCTAATAAGCAAGAGGGGCTCTCAACTAAGAAAATTGAAAAACTTAAAGCTTTAGAAGCAGATATCCAAGCAAAAGTATTGAATGCTTATGCAACTGGAAATAACGATGAAGCAGATCAATGGGCAGCTAAATTAAAAGCGATTAGAGCATTGTCTTAAATTTGGTTAATTATGGAAAAAATTAATAATCAACGAATAGTCTTTAACCTACCAGAAGATACCACAATAGTTGAAGTTATTGATGAAATTTTGAAAAATAATGGACTTGAGGAAAATAATAAAGAATTCATTAATAAATTAAAACAAGAGAAAGAGCCTAAATTTAGCGTAGCCAAAGACGCAGCGATAACCCTTGCACAAAAAAAGATCCCTGAAAAAAAGTTAATTGAACTACTGGCAAAACATCTCGAAACTTCTAAAGAAAATGCTGAAAAAATAGTGCGAGACATTAAGCAAAAACTTATTCCTTATGCTAAAAAAGTACCCACAGAAGAACCACTGAAAAAGAAAGAAATCATTCAGGCCGAATCCCAAAAATCTCCCTTGCCTTATAGCAAAAAAATAGAAACCGCTAATGTAGAAGAAAACGCGGAAAAACTACAGAAGGCAAGAACGGTAATTCAGCAGAAAGAAGAAAGTAAGGGACCGGATTCGTACCGAGAAACTCTTGATTAGGGTTTAGCGTCTAGGGGTTAGGGTATAGACAAAACTAATTAAACGCTAGACTCCAACACCTAAACCCTAATTCATTATGTATTTAGAATCCTATAAAAAACTCATAGTTTGGCAAAAATCTATTGAATTAGTAAAAAAAGTTTATATTTTAACAAGCAACTTTCCACAGAGCGAACTTTATGGAATAACTTCACAAATGAGAAGAGCAGCAATATCTATTCCTTCAAATATAGCCGAGGGATACTCAAGAAAAAATTTAAAAGAATATTTACAATTTTTAAGAATTTCTTATGGTTCATCAACAGAGTTAGAGACCCAATTAATAATAGCAAAAGATTTATATAAGAACATACACTATAAACCTACCGAGGAACTACTAGAAGAAGTATTAAAAATGTTGAATGTAATGATTAATAAATTAGAAAACAAAAATTAACTAACTAAACGCTATACCCTATACGCTAAACCCTAACAATATGTCACAATATCCCATTCCACAATTTATTGAAGAAGAAGGAAAAATTATCTTTTTCCTAACATTCCGGCAATTTTTTCTGCTTGCAGGAGGAGGAGCTGTTTGCCTTATTATATATTTTCTAGCCCCTTATTCCCTCTTTTTGGGCGCCGCGGCCCTTATTATGATAACGGTTATCGTCATAGCCTTTGTGAAGGTTCAGAACGCATCCATAGTAACTGTTGTGCTTAATATGCTTGGATTTATGGTAGGTAAAAAAAACTACACCTGGAGTAAAAGGGGAACAAATGCACGGCCCGAAACAGAAAGAAAGCAAGAATTTAAAAAACCCGTTGAAGTTCCGGCCCCAAAACTACAGCCCAGCAAACTAAGAGCAGCGCAGAAGATGATAGAGGTGAGGAAGTAATTATCCTAATTAACCTAATTATTCTAATTGTTCTAATCAAACCCTAATGTCCAATGAAAAAAATACAAAATACGATTTAGAAGAAAGAACTGCTAAATTCGGAGAAGATATTATAAATTTTGCAAAAATCATTCCAGTAAATCCAGTTACTCAAAGAATTATTCCTCAATTAGTAGCATCCGGAACTTCTATGGGCTCAAATTACTGTGAAGCAGACGATGCAGAATCTGGCAAAGACTTTAAGCATAAAATAGGAATTTGCAAAAAAGAGGGCAGAGAAACAAAATACTGGCTAAGGATGATAGCTGCTGCAGTGCCAGCATTAAGAGAAGAAGCACGAGTTTTTTGGCAGGAAGCTAAAGAATTACACTTAATCTTTAATGCTATTTATCGTAAAGTTAACAAAAAGCCTTTAGAAATTAAAAAATTAAGTATTGATTAGGTAAATTAGATTAATTAGTATAATTAGAATAATTTCAAAACATGGAGCCGGCGACACAAGATTTTTTAGAAATTCAAGACATTAGAGAAGGCATTGTGATCTTGAAAAATAACAACATACGGGGGATATTAATGGTTTCCTCTATTAATTTTGCCTTAAAATCTGACGAGGAGCAGTCAGCCATTATTTATGCCTTCCAGAGTTTTTTAAACTCGCTGGATTTTTCGTGCCAGATTATCATACAATCCAGAAACATCAATATCACCCCCTACTTAGACAACATTAAAGCATTAGAAGAAAACCAAACGAGCGAGCTCATGAAAGCACAAACTGCCTCATACGGAGAATTTATCCGAGAGCTAGTGAAAGGAGACAATGTAATGACAAAAAGCTTTTATGTGGTGGTGCCATATACGTTAGCAGAAATACTGGGAGTTGGATCTGCGGTAAGCAAATTTAATTTCTCTGAAATGCTAGGATTAGGCAAGAAAAGCAAAGGGGAGAATAAGCCGATAATAAAAGATGAAGACTTTGAAAAGTGCAAAAACCAGCTTTGGCAAAGGATGGAATTTGTAGCCATGGGGTTAAAGAGGTGCGGATTAGACGTTATTCCCCTGACCACCCCGGAGTTGATTGAACTATTTTGGGCAACCCACCACCCCAGTGAAGCAGAAATCGGATACTCGCCGGAAGTAGTGCCAGAACTGCTGAAATAATTATTCTAATTGACCTAATTTCTAATTGTTCTAATCAAATCCCAATTCCCAAGCCCCAATTCCCAAACGTAATTTGGGAATTAAGGAATTAGGCATTATTTTCTAGCAAGCGAAGGCAATAAAGATTCACAAATATTTATTGCCAAGCGGCGACGAAAATATGCTTTGCATATTTAGAATAATAGAAATAGGATTTATATAATACGTCGCTCGGTCGGCATACGTGAAACTGCGGTTTCCCCTATGCCTCCCTTGGCTAGTATTATTAGAGCAATTAGTATAATTAGAATAATTTCAAAACATGTCATTTTTTAGTAAAAAAGAAAATAAGCAAAAAGGAGAAACAGAAGAAAGGTTCTTTGAAGAAGAGACTCTTAATATAAAGGATATTATTGCGCCTCCTTACATCGGGATAACCCAGGACCATATTAATTTGGGCGAAAAATTCACCAAATCTTTTTTCATCTTTTCTTATCCTAGGTATTTAAACACAGGCTGGCTTTCCCCCGCTATTAACCTCAATGTCCCTATGGACATATCTTTTTTCATCCATCCCGTTAACAGTGAATTGATTTTAAAAAAATTAAGGTCAAAAATTACCCAAGTTTCCTCTGAATTAATGGAGCGGCAGGAAAAGGGGTTAATCCGCGATCCGGCGCTTGAAACCGGCTACCAGGACATTGAAACCTTAAGAGATAAGATAATTACTGCCCAGGAAAAAATGTTCCGGTTTGGGCTTTATATTACCGTATACCGGGACAATGCGGAACAAATGCGGGAAGTAGAATCAACTCTGCGGTCAATTTTTGAATCCCGACTAATCTATATAAAGCCCGCCCTATTCAAACAAAAAGAAGGGTTTATTTCCACCAGCCCCTACGGAATGGATTTGCTTTCGGTCCACATTCCTATGAACACCGAACCGCTTTCCACCACCTTTCCATTTACGTCATTTGATTTAAGCTCTAACGAGGGAATTTTATACGGCATTAATGGCCACAATAATTCTTTGGTATTATTTGACCGTTTTACCTTAGAAAACTCCAACATGGTGGTTTTTGCCAAGTCAGGATCCGGGAAATCATACGCCATAAAGCTGGAAATATTGAGATACCTAATGTGGGGAGTTGATGTGATTGTTATTGACCCTGAAAATGAATATGAATTTTTGGCTGATGGAGTGGGAGGAGATTTCTTTAAGATATCACTAACATCAGATTACCACGTAAACCCTTTTGACTTGCCAGTGCCAGGGCCCGATGACAGCGTAGATGACATTTTGCGGTCAAACGTAATAAATTTAGTGGGATTGTTAAGAATTATGCTAGGCGGATTGACGCCGGAAGAAGACAGCATCTTAGACCAAGCCCTTACCGAAACTTACGCCATACGGGATATTACCCCCCAATCTGACCCTGCTACCTGGCAGGAAAATATACCGGTAATGTCTGACTTTGCGGAAATTTTAGAAAATATGACCGGAGCTGAATCCTTAGCCAGGCGCCTTAAAAAATTCACCCAGGGAACGTTTGCGGGATTTTTTAATAGAAAATCAAATATTACGATTGAAAAAAACTTTATTGTGTTTGGCATACGGGATATGGAAGAATCTTTAAAACCCATTGCCCTGTTTATGGTCATGCGCTACGTATGGAATATCATCAGGAGCACGGTAAAAAAGAGGATTCTGGTTATTGATGAAGCCTGGTGGCTGATGCAATCAGAAGATGGAGCTTCATTCTTGTTTGGCTTGGTAAAAAGGGGCAGAAAATATTGGCTGGGGGTAACTACCATAACCCAAGACATAGAAGATTTTATGAAGTCTTCATATGGCAAAGCCATTATTACCAATTCTTCGCTGCAGCTTTTGTTAAAACAGTCTCCGGCGGCTCTTGACGTACTGCAAACCACCTTTGACTTAACCGAACAGGAAAAAACACTTTTATTGGATGCCAATGTGGGAGAAGGCCTTTTCTTTGCCGGAAAAAAGCATGTCTATATCGGCGTAAAAGCCAGCTACACCGAAGACCAGATTATAACTACCAGCCCCGGGGAGGTTGAAAAAATCAGGGAGGCAAGGAAAAAATTACAACAACAGCAGTAATGTGTTACAATTGTAATAATATGCAAATGCCAAAAAAATATAAAAAAGTTATTGTTGTACTGATCTTTATAGCTGTTATATTACCGCAAAGTACCTTGATTTTGGCATCGGAGGTAAACTACCCTCCCATTCCAGGAGCTCCTAGCCCCACCGATTTATTTTCATATATTGCCTACTTTATTACGTTTGCCGTAGTTGCAGCCGGGATAATGGGGGTGGTATCTATTGTTATTGCGGGAATTAAGATATTGATCAATGCGGGCAGCCCGGCGGCAATAGGCGACGCAAAAGACAGAATTTTTGGCGCCATTTTAGGGATCATCCTTTTAATGGCCTCTTTTATAATTCTGCGAACTATCAATGCGGAATTAGTTAATGAAAGAACGATTGCCCCAGACCTTAAAGCAGGCGCTGTTTATTATACTGTTAGTTCTGGCCTTAATGAAGATGGGGAGCTTTATATACAAGCGCCAGAAGCAGAGTCAAACACTGCTAATATACCACAACCATATGACACAATTTACTATTACTGCGAAGGCAATCCGGCAAATTATAGAAATCTTTTAGTGTGGGTATATAACGATTTTAACTTTCAGATAGATCGAAATAAAAATGGAGGCGCTGATGTTAATACTATTGTATTACCATGCAATCAAGGCACCCCCATATTAGACACTATCCTTTCTTTTAAAAGAAGCTACGAATACCCGGGAATTTATCTCTATCTTACCAATAAATGCACGGGCGTTAGTTCCCCCTCTCTAACACTAAGTGGTGATGTGCCCCGTTTTGATGCTCAAGCAAATAAAGAACAAAGACCTAAATCATTAAGAATTGTTAATGGAAAGGACCCCCGCCAAATATATGGAGTTATTTTTAATAAAAACCCTAAATTTACCGGGGAGTGTACGCGGGTAGTATGGAATCCACAGCCAAATATTGAAAGTGAGTGCATAATTTTAGATGGGCAAGATGCTAAACCAAATGTATTCTTGACTGAAGAAAAATTTCTCCCCGAATCAATGTATGTAGTAAATTTTGATATAGATCTTGGACCAAGAGCAGGTGGCAGTATTGAGCTTTATAGTAAAGATTATATAGCGAGAATCCCGCAAAAAGCTGGCCCCAGCAATACTACCTCAGTAGGAACTGATGCTCAAAGGAATGCTGCTTTTGATATTGGCAATGTATTGCACATAAAAAATCCGGTGGAAGGTCAACCCACCCCAGATGCGTTGCTAAGAAAACCATTTTTTAAGGGGATAGGAGTAAGGTTTACGGCTACATACCCAGACACCGTAGAAGAAAGCTATGCTAATGGCAGTAGTGTGGGAGCCCGCTACTATGAGTATGGTTCGGCAACGACGCCCATAAACGGACAATATGAAAATTATCCTGAGGGAGGTGGAGGTGCCCAGTGCAATGATTATGACTATGAATGCATACGTAAGATAAAACATAATGGAACTTACTATACTATTTTTTATGCTCATAATAATTTGATCGGGGGTGAAGTTTGTGTAGTTAATACTAAATCAACTAATTTGCGCGATACTAAAATATTAGATAATAATAAAGTGATAACGGAGATAACTATAATTCCCACCACTCCCTAAAATTTTGTATCCACCAAAAAACCACCGATTTTGACTCGGTGGTTTTTTGATTGGTATATTTTTACTAAATAACAGGGCTAATGACTACGCGCCTATCAAAGCCCTCTCCCTGGCTTTCGGTAATAATGTCCTGCCTTCCCGACAGCTCTGTATGAATTATCCTTCTTTCATATGCTGACATAGGGGGTAATATTTTCTTTTCTTTAGTGATTGCAACTTCATCAGCCAAACTCCTAGCCAAGCCTTTTAGGTATTCAATTTTCTTTTTTTTATAATCATTAATATCTACGTTTAGGTGAAAATTGTTCTCTAATTTTTTATTTAGTAAAATCCTTAAAACTCTCTGAAGCTCAAATAACGTTTGCCCGCCCTGGCCAATTAACATTTGCGGGTCATCTAATGTAATATCTACAGTTACTAAATACATACTAGGAGCTTCGTTAACACTTGGGACATCCAAAAGCAGGTCATCTTTTTTATCTTGAACCTCTTTATTTTCTTGTGGTATAGCAGATAGATTTACGGTAACCACAAAAGACGACACCGTCATTTTCTGCAGCATCTCTTCAACTTTTTCTTTAATAATGTTGATTTGGCTTTGATTCATCGTTTCTTGTTTTACAGACTCCCGGAGTCTGTAAAATTTATTCGGGTACTTTTTTTAAAATATAGTATTGCTGGGCGATAGAAACTATCCCGCTCACTATCCAGTAGAGCCCCAGCGCCGATGGCAATTTTAAAAGGATAATGACCGTGACAAATGGAAAAAAGTAAAGCATTTGCTTTTGCATAATAGTCCCAATATCCTTGGCTTTTGCCTTATCTGGCTTAGGCATTAACATTTTAGTCTGGAAAAACTGGAGAATGCCCGCCAATATGGCAAACACTAAGTTTGGTTGAGCCAAATCTACCATCTGTAAAAACATTGAATTAATTTGAATTGGGTTTACCACAAAACTGTAAAGATTCCCAAGCTCTTCTGGTTTTAACCCCAGCCAAAAAACCCTGTAAAGCGCAATTAAAATAGGAAGCTGTATAATTACTAAGAATAAGCCGCTAAAGGGGTTAATTTTTTCTTTACGGTATAGCTCTAGGGTTTCTTGGGCCTGTTTTTCCTTGTCGTTTTTAAATTTGCTCTGTATCTCCTGTAATTTGGGCTGAAGCCTCTGGAGAACTTTTTGGGAGTGCAATGCTTTTACCGATAAGGGATATAAAACAAATTTTATAACTACCGTAAGAACAATAATTGCAACACCAAAATCATGTCCGGGGAAATAATTGTAAATTAACACCAGCACATTAAATAAGGGCTTGTATAAAAGAACATCAAAAATAGTTACTAAAAAACCAAACATTGCTTTGGAGTTGTTATATTTTTTTAAAGAATTTTGCGATAGCCGCCTGTATTTCTAGAAACTCTTTCTTATTGATTTGAGGCAACGCAATAATAACTACATCTGCCGGTTTTTTCAGATTTTTCAATTCATAAAAAGCTGCGTCCCTTAATCTTCTCTTAATTTTATTCCTTTGGGTAGCTTTGGAGGAAACTTTCTTGCTTACGATAAAGCCGAAACGGCCTTCTGGCAAATGATTTCCCATTGACTTGCATACCAAAAAATCATTTTTTATAGTTTCCCCCCTTTTAAAGACGGCATCAAAATCCTTTTTCTTAGTTAATCGGTTAATTTTGGGCAACAACTTAAATGAATTCCTAATTATTCTAATTGCTCTAATTATTCTAATCAAATCCTAACTTCTAATGTCTAATTTATAAAAAATACTTATTCATTGGGATTTGAGTATTGGGGCTTGATTAGGTTAATTAGAAATTAGGTTAATTAGTATAATTCCGCATTATACCGCTAATTTCTTCCTTCCCTTTGCTCTCCTTCTTTGGATAACCTGCCTGCCTTTTTTAGTTTGTGCGCGTTTTAGGAAGCCATGGGTCCTTTTTCTCTTTTTCTTTTTTGGTTTATAGGTAAAACTCATAATTAAATTGTATTTAATATTAATTTTAGTATAATATGGCTAGTATAGTACAAAATAGGCCCTTGGTCAAACCATATTTTAATTTGAAATTTGAAATATTTTACATTGAATTCAAATGGCCTAAATTTCAAATTTCAAATTCATCGGTATTGTGCGTCTAAATAGAAACATATCACACAAATTATCCACAGTTTAACCACAGTTGTTCTTATTTTACCCTAATTTGACAAAGGGTTAATAAATAGAAAAAATACACTATTAAGTAATACTCACCTAATTCAAGATAAGTGAAAATGTATTTCACTTATCTGTTAGACCTATTGCGTAATAAGGTTTGTAGTATAAAAACTTATTACGCAACAGGTCTATTGTTTGTAATTATGGAAAATACTGAGCTATGGCAATCGGTGTTAGCACAAATGCAGCTTCATATCTCTAAGGCAAACTTTGCGACGTGGTTTCAAAACACCGGGATTGCGCTTAAGGAAAATGAAAAAGTGATTATTTCCGTCCCCAATGCTTTTTCTAAAGAGTGGCTTAGTAATAAGTACTACAAATTAATGTTAAAGATAATGCATGATATAGATGCCACCATTAAAGAATTGGAATTTACCATTAATCCCCAATCATTAAAAGCTCTCGTAGTTAAAGAGGCGGCAGATACCGCGAAGATAGACATAGAACAGCTTAAATTTGATGAGTTTAAAATCAACAAAGAAACCAACCTCAATCCTCGCTACACGTTTGAAAATTTTGTCGTAGGCTCATTCAATGAGCTGCCTTGCGCTGCGGCCCTGGCGGTTTCCGAAAACCCCGGCTATGCCTATAACCCCCTTTTTATTTACGGAGGCGTGGGGTTAGGCAAAACCCACCTCATACAGGCCATTGGCAACCAAATAGCCAACGATCCTAAAAAAAAGAAGGTAAGGTACATGCCTTCTGAAAAGCTGGTGTCGGGCATTGTGGCGGCCATTAGAAGCAATAGCATGGAATCCTTTAAGGCCAGCTTGGCTCCCATAGATGTATTAATTATTGATGATATTCAATTCATTGCGGGAAAAAATAAAAGCCAGGAAGAGTTTTTTCATGTGTTCAATTCTTTGTATGAAAAAAACAAACAGATTATTCTTTCTTCTGATAGGCCGCCGAACGCCATACCAGAGCTAGAAGAACGGCTAAGATCAAGGTTGGGAGGCGGTATGACGATTGACGTAAGCCTGCCAGATTATGAAACCAGATTGGCGATACTTAAAACAAAGCTTCAAGAAAAAAATATAAAACTGCCAGAAGATGTGCTAGAATATATAGCTTCTAATGTAAAAAAGAACGTACGGGAGCTGGAAGGAGCCCTCAATAGCCTATTAATTTACTATAAAATCAATAACAACATCCCCAACTTGGAAATTGCTAAAAAACTGTTAAAAGGTTTTGTGTTTTCTCCTTTTGACGTGGCAAACTATAAAAAAATAATTGAAACAGTAGCTAAATTTTACAACCTAGAAGAAAAAAATCTTTTTGACTCAACAAGGCGGAAAGAAATTGTAAGGCCCCGCCAGGTAGCAATGTTTTTACTAAGAAAGGAGTTAAAATATTCTTTTCCCGCCATTGCCAGAAAATTCGGCGGCAAAGACCATACCACGGTGATTTACGCTTACAAAAAAATCCTCCGCGAGTCAGAAGAAAACAACAAATTAACCGATGAATTAAACTTAATAAAGCAGAGAGTATATAGTGGATAACCCACATAATAACTTGCATATTAAAAAAATAAAAAATATATACCATTATTATTACCTGCCCTATTTATATTTTTTTTAACTACACTATCCACAGGTTATTTTTAAAAAAATTAAGGACAAATTAAAATAAAATTTTAATAAAAAATTCATAAAATACGCGAGCTAATAACAATAATAAGTTTTAATATATTAATAACTATTGTTAAAAATTAATAACCTGAAAAAAGAAAAGGAATATGAAAATAGAAATATTAAAAGAAAACCTAAAATCAGCCCTTAGTGTAATAGAAAGAGTGGTGGGAAAAAACTTATCATTGCCTATTTTAGATAATGTATTAATAAATACCGAAGATAGTTTTTTAAACTTAATTTCCACTGATTTAGAAACTACCATAAAGTTGTGGGTATTAACTAAAATAGTTAAAAAAGGCAAGGTGGTGGTTCCAGCAAAATTTCTTTCTAATTTTATCTCTTCCTTGCCGAATGAAAAAATAACCATTGAGTCTAAAGAGTATAATTTATTTATTGAATGCGGCAGCCTTAAAACCCAAATCCAAGGACACAACCCGGAAGATTTTCCTATTATTCCAGAGTTTAAGGATGTGGATTTTATAGAAGTGGATAATAAAAAATTCTGCCAGGGGGTTTCCCAAATTATTGATATTGCCCAACCATCGCAATCAAAGCCAGAAATTTCCGGTATTTATTTTTCTTTTTCTAAAAACAGCATTAAGATTGTGGCAACCGACAGCTTTAGGCTTGCAGAAAAAAATGTTGCGCTAGAAAATTCTATAAAAAAAGAGTATTCTTTTATACTCCCCCAAAAACCAGCGCGAGAGTTGACGAATATTTTAGAAAACAAGGAAGGCATTCTTAAAATATATTTTTCCAGTAGCCAGATATTATTTGAGTCTCCCATGAAAGAAATGCCACATCCGCAAATTCAAATTACCTCCCGCTTAATTGAGGGGGAATATCCCAACTACCAAGATATTATCCCCACTAAATTTAAAACAAATATTACCCTAAAACGAGATGATTTTTTAAGCCAGATAAAAACAGCTTCGCTGTTCGCGAGCAAGGTTAACGAGGTAAAGATTTCAGCAGATGCTGAAAAAAAAGAAATAGAAATTTTTTCCCAGAATCCAGAAGTTGGGGAAAATAAGTCAAGGATTCCAGTAAAGATTGACGGAGAAAACATACAAGTATCTTTTAATTACAAATTTTTAATAGATGGCCTTTTAAACATTAAGAGCTCGGAAGTAATTTTTGATATAAGTAAGGAGGAGGGCCCCTGTATTTTAAGGCCCGTAGGAGATGCCAGCTATATTTATGTAGTAATGCCAATTAAGTCTATTTAACTAAGCGCGAAACTAAAAAAACAACCCCGCGGGGTTGTTTTTTTAGTTTCTAGACCTTGAATTACGAAATGCTTTCACGGTATTTTCTCCAAATTTGAAGGCGAAAATGTGATAGAATTTTAAAATATAGTTTACTACATTTTAAAATTATTGCACATTTGTAGACCAAATTTGGAGAAAATACCTAAAACTTGCCGTTTCATGGGGCATTTCGTAATTCAAGGTCTAGTAGTTCGGTGGCGGTGGTTCTGGGCTTGGAGTCGGCGTAGGTGTGGGCGTAGGTGTCGGTGGCGGGGTTTCTGTCGGGGACATTTCTTCTGGGGTTGGCTCTATTGTTCCCACCCAATTTCTTACCGCTTCTTCCCATAGGAAATACAGGGGGTCTTGGGCGGGGTTTTCGGGCGCCGGGCCTAAGGGATTATTTTTATTAATGTAGTGCAGAATGCTGTGGGTGGAATCTAGCGGCAGTTGGCCTAATAAAATGGGATTTATGTTTTGAGGAATTTCGGGCGCGGTAAAGTCTTCCTTTGGGTGGGTGCTTAGCATTTTTTCAATAATTTTTCTCCAAATGGGAGCTGCTAGGCCAATACCTGTTTTTTTGTTGGTTGAGCTGTTGTCATTATTGCCAACCCATACCCCTACCGAGGCAAATGGGGTATACCCCATTGTCCATGCATCGTTGTAGTATTGGGTGGTTCCTGTTTTAGCGGCCACCTGATAACTATCAAAGCGCAGGGCGTTATTTGCGCCAAATATGGGAGCCCTTGCATTATTATCTGAAAGAATATCATTAATCGCCCTTGCCGCTTGGGTATCAAGCACCTTAGTGGGTTGTTTGCGGTTCTCTTCAATAATATTCCCTTCGCTATCTTCTATTTTTAAAACGCTGACAGGGGGCGTTTTAAAGCCTTCGGTGGCAAAAACACCGTATGCCGAGGTCATTTCCAGTAAAGTTACCTCGCCTCCCCCCAACACCAAAGAGAGCCCATAGCGGTCCGGTTCGGTGAGGGTAGTAATGCCAAGATCTTGAGCGGTTTGCAAACTGTCTTTTAACCCAGTTAAGTATAGAAGTCCTACTGATGGTATATTAAGGGATTGGGCCAATGAGGATTTTAGTGAAACCATTCCCCGATAGCCTCCATCGTAATCTTGGGGGTGGTAGCAGTTGAGGCCGTATTGGTCTTTCCTTTGGTTCCCGTCGGCGCTGCAATAAGGGTTGAATTCGGTTTTAATGTCCCACAATATAGTTGAGGGAGTATATCCTTTTTTAAAGGAAGTTGCGTAGACAAAGGGCTTAAAAGATGATCCTGGCTGCCGCAAACCCATGGTTGCCACATCAAATTTAGGATCAAATAGACAACTGCCGCTGGTTTTTTCATCGCATCCTTTAGGATATGACTTTGCAAAGTAATCTTTTGATCCAACGAGGGATAAAATTTGCCCGGTTTTTGGGTCAATCACCACCACGGCGGTGTTGTTTGCATTAAATTGCACATTTGTTTTATCGGCGGTTGCAATTACGTCTTCAATGTAATGTTGAAGCTCCCAGTCTATGCTGGTATACACCCTTAGCCCCTTTTCTTTTAAAAAGTCTTCTCCATACTTATCCTCCAAGTATTTATTAACATACATTACAAAGTGGGGAGCCTTTATGGGTGTTAAAGAATCAGAAAAAACCAATGTTTCTTCTTTCGCTTCTTTTAATTGTTGCTCATTAATATATCCAAGCTCTTTCATGCGGTCTAAAATATAGTCTTTCTTTTGAAGAAGCTGTTTTTTATGGGATCCGTAAGGGGAGTAGTAACTTGGCGCCGGAATTAAGGCGGTGAGAACCGCAGCTTGAGCCATAGAAAGGTCGGAGGCGGGCTTGTTAAAATAGGTTTGGCTTGCCGCCTGGGCGCCATAAGCGTTTTGTCCAAAAGGGATGGCGTTTAGGTACCAGTTTAAAATTTGGTCTTTTGAGTACCTTCTTTCCAGCTCTATGCTTAATACCACCTCCCTTACTTTTCGGGATAGCGTTTTCTGGTTGGTTAAGTACACTGAACGGATAAGTTGCTGGGTGATGGTGGAACCTCCTTGTTTAGCTGATTGGAGCCTTAAATCAACTAAGATAGATCGTGCAAGGGCCTTAAAATCTATGCCTCCATGCTGGTAGAATCTTGCATCCTCGGATGCAAGCACAGCGTTCTTTAAATTGCTTGAAATTTTATCAAAGGGAACGATTACTCTTTTTTCTTCTCCGTAAATATCGTATAAGATAACTTTTCCCGTTCTATCATAGATTTTAGTTGATTGTATAAAGGGGCTCTCAGTGAATTTTTCCGGGCGGGGCAGGTCGTAGGTGTAATAGAAAAATAAAAATAACCCGAGGCTCAGCCCAAATAGCAGAAAAAAAGCAAAACATTTGGCGAAGAAAAATAGAATATCTCTTTTCCTCTTCTTTTTAATGGCAGTGAACGCATGGTAAAGCGATTTTTTTGTAGCCGAAAACGCCAAAACGAACCGTTTTTTTAGGGATGATTCTAAGGTGTTAGTAATAGTTTTTTTCTTTTTGGCCATTTTTCCATTTAACCGATAGGTATATTATATCTTAAAAGACTTATAGAAATCCATAGGCCGCCGTGTTATTCCGTAATGAGCTAGGCTTAGCCTAACTCAAGCTAAAACCCCTCTTGAGAGGGGTTTTAGCTTATTGTGATTAAATTTATTCTTCTTCGTCGGCCGCTACTTCATCGTCATCATCCTCTTCATCGTCTGCTTCATCATCCTTAACCTCTTCCTCTTCATTGCCATCGTCGTAATCATCAAAGTCGTCTACTTGGCTGATAACATTGAGAAATTCCTCTTCCATTTTTTGAATTATTCTAATTATTCTAATTGCTCTAATAATACTAGCCAAGGGAGGCATAGGGGAAACCGCAGTTTCACATATGCCGACCGAGCGACGTATTATATAAATCCTATTTCTATTATTCTAAATAATAACTAATGTCTAATTTCTAAAAACTTTTGGCATTAGGATTTAGGATTTGATTAGGTCAATTAGTATAATTAGGTTAATTAGACTAATTTATTATGCTTACTTTCCCTATTATATTTTTTCACAGACCATTGTCAACCCCTTTTTTCCACAATCACATAAATTACCCATGAACTCCTTTTAGGACAGCGCACAGGGCTATTCCTAAAGCATCTGCCGCATCATCTTTTTTACGGCTTTTTTCTTTCAAGTTAAAGCTGCTTAAATCAAGCAATTCTTTGGTCATCTCTTGCACTTGTTTTTTTTCTGCCTTTCCGTAGCCGACTACCGTCATTTTTACCTGAAGGGGGGTAAATTCAAGAGTAGGAATATTCTTTTTTGCCGCCGCTAATAGTATTACTCCCTTCGCCTGGCTCACCGGCATGGCCGTTTTAAAATTCTTAAAAAAATAAAGGCTTTCCACCGACATTATATCGGGTTTATGTTTTTCAATAAGCTTATTAATGGCATTATGGATTATTTTTAGCCGTTCTCCAGGAGAGTCAAAAGCAGTGGTGGTAATGCACCCAAAATCAACTACCTTGGGCTTTTCATTTCGGTCTTGGGGTAAATGCTTGGGAATTTTTGTAGTGATAACGCCGTACCCAACAATGGCGGTTCCCGGATCAATGCCTAAAATAATCATAGCGAAAATTTCAAATTAGAGTATATATCCTGTATGGCGTCGTTTTCATCTAGCGCCTCAAAAAGCTTTTCAGCTTTTTCTTTATCCTTGCCGCTTATTTCGATTTCTTCTTTGGCAACCCAATCCAGCGACGCAGACTGAATTTTCAGCTGTTTTTCTTCCAATGCCTTTTTTATTTTTTCTAAGTCTTCCGGCTTGGTATAAATGGCCAGCATGTTCTCTTGCCAGCGCACGTCTTCTGCCCCAGCTTCTATGGCCAGCAGCTCAAGGGTCTCTTTTGCTCCTTGGTTTTCGGGCACCATAATAGCGCCCTTCCTATCAAACATCCATTTTACTGCCCCTTCTCCGGCTATCTTGCCTTCATGCTGGCTTAAAATGCTCTTTACATCTCCTAATGTCCTATTTTTATTGTCAGTAATGCCCTCCATAATAATAGAAAAACCTCCGGGGCCGAATCCTTCAAAAGATACCTCTTCCAGGCTTTCACCTGCCAATTCTCCCGTGCCTTTTTTAATAGCCCTTTCAATGTTTTCTTTGGGCATATTAAATTCTTTGGCTTTTTCTATGGCAGCCTTCAATTGAATATTGCTGGCAGCATCAGGCCCCTTTTCTTTTACAGCAATAGTAATAACCCTTCCCATTTTGGAAAAGATTTTCCCTTTCTTGGCATCATTAGCGTTTTTGGTTGCTGCGACTGTTTTAAAATGGCTATGACCGGACATACTACGAATTTTCAATTTTCAATTTACAATTTTCAATAAGTAGGTGTCGAAATTTTCACAATAGGGTCGCGAGATTTATCCGCTTTAGCGGAAAATCCCGACCTAGGAAAATTTCGACGGATTTAATTATTTCAAATTGAATAATTTCAAATTGATTTCAAATGGCCTAAATTTCAAATTTCAAATTGATTTTCCACCTTTTTCTTTTTGAGTTTTAAATTTATTATTAAAACTGCTGATGCGGAAACTATGGCTAAAGTAATGGCGGTTAAAAATAAGAGCCATGGATCTGACATTCCTTTTCCCAGTGGCGCACTTAATAATGAGCCCGCAGAATCTCCTATTGATGGCCCAGCTGCCGCCAATGCCAGGTTGCCCGCATTACTCTTATCAGATTTTTTGTTTTCTGGCAATATTTGGGTAATTTTATTTGCGGCGCCAGGCGTTAAGGTGCTGCTCCACTGCCAGCCGGATGCTGTGCCATTATAAGATTGGTTTTTTGGAGCATTCTGGTAAGAAGCCGAACTGACAATTTTTCCATTAGGCAAAATTAAATCTAGGCTGTCTTGGTCATTGTTTAGCGTGATGTTTGTTGCGGGCCTTTTTAACACCAAATATCCCTTGCCCAATATGGTTATATTTTTGGGAAAAGTATATTCAGTGAGCGCTCCCTGGCTGTCTTTAATTTTCCAGCCCCCCATATCAACATCAAAGCTATTGGCATTATACAATTCAATCCATTCGCTCGTATCATCCGGCCCTTCTGGCGCCGGCAGAATTTCATTAATCACAATACCGCCAGGATATATTATAGTATCGGGCGCCGGGCTTGCTTCTAGCTTTGGCGCGCTAGATACCACATTATTTTGTTCTTGGACGGGCGGGCTGGAATTTTCTACTTGAGCCGATGGTTCCGCTCCCGTGGTCTCGCCGGAGCTTTTAGCAGAGTCAGATCCCAAAACATAAGCCAATCCCTGGTCTTTTATTTTTTGTAATGTTTTTTCTCCAATGCCTTTCACCCTCAATAAGTCATCAACTGATGAAAACGGCCTGGCGTCTACTATCCTTTGCGCTATGGTAGGCCCAACTCCTGTTAGCTCTTCTAATTGAGGTAGCGAGGCAGTATTGATCTCAACTTTATCTGCTGCAAAAACAAAAAGCGAAGCAAGCAATAAAACAAGGAATGTCAGCAAAACTTTCTTCATCTTTTTCATTATACATTTTTATGTAAAAAAAGTCGCCAATGGTTGGCGACTTACACGAAAAAAGCACCAATCATATGAGAGGCGCCTTCGTGGTTTTAGGATGTGTGGGGTGGTGTGGAAAATTAATTTATCAGGCCAGGAGTGTGGGACTCGAACAGAACCAATTGAGCTCTCGTATATTGCTTGTATTCAAGGATTGAGGAATGAAACGATGCCTTGCGCATCGTTTCATTCTGAATACGCAGAAGACAAGCAAGTGACAGAGCCCGAAGGGAAGCGAAAACAGAGATGATGTCTGCGTTGCGACTTCGGAAACATAGCGCAAGGCTATGTTTCCTCGTCGCGCCTTGACCTCATCTCTGTTTTCGCTTCTCAAGCTGGTTCTGTTCGAGTCCCACACCCCTAGGTTGCTTTATTTTTAGCCCTAAATGCTCATAGGCGCGAGAAGAGGCAATGCGCCCTTTTGGGGTACGCTCAATAAAGCCGCATTGCATTAAATAGGGTTCATACATATCTAAAATGGTGTCTTCTTCTTCTAGGGCTGCTGCCGCTAGTGATTGAAGCCCCACGGGTCCGCCGTTAAACTTTTCTATTAAGGCCAGTAAGATTTTAATATCTCCGGGTTCCAACCCCAATGGGTCAATTTCCAGAGAGCTTAGCGCGTGCTCGGTAATTTCTTTGGTGGCAATGCCGGTGCTTTTTACCTGGGCAAAATCACGAACCCTTTTTAAAAGCCGGTTAGCAACCCGCGGCGTAAAGCGCGACCGTTTGGCGATAATGGCAATGGCTTCCGGCTCAATATTAATGTTCAAGATTTTAGCAGACCGCTCAATAATTTTTTCAATATCTTCTGGATTGTAAAAATTAAGTTGGAAGGTAGCCCCGAACCGGTTTCTTAAGGGAGCTGACAACAGGCCCGGCCGCGTGGTAGCTCCGATAAGAGTAAAATGGGGAAGCTTTAATTCCATGGTTCTTGCCATGGGCCCCTTGCCTAAAATAAGGTTTAGCTTATAATCTTCCATGGCAGGATAAATATATTCTTCCACGGATTTATGGATTCTGTGTATTTCATCTAAAAACAGGACATCGCCCTCGGCTAAGTTGGTTAAAATTGCCGCCAAGTCTCCTGCCCGTTCAATGGCGGGACCCGAAGTCACCCTGATTTTCTTCCCCATTTCCAAGGCCACCAAGTGGGCAAGGGTGGTTTTTCCCAAACCCGAGTTGCCGTAAAACAGCAAGTGGTCTGGCGACTGGCTCCGTTGCTTTGCGGCGGCAACAATAATCTGGATATTCTCTTTTATTTTCTCTTGGCCGACGTAATCTGACCAATTTTTCGGCCGCAAGGCCGAATCTAGGATTTCGTCGTCAGGAGAAGGGTTTTTGGCCAAAAGGCTTGACATATAATCTTGATGGTGATATAATTAATTTATGGTCAATAAATGACCTTTTTACGATAAATTTACTAAAAACAGCTCTGGAGTTGGAGGCTAATATGGTTTTGTCTTAGTAATGGATGATCTTGCTCCGGCTCGATCATTCCTCAGACAAGATTTTACTTGTATCCCAGATACAATGCACCTCCAACTCCAGAGCTGTTTTTATTTACAAGAATTACTTAGAATAATTAGTATAATTAGGTTAATTAGAATAATTTGTCGTTATTCATCTGCTTCTACTACTTTGCGTACTTCTTCTAGGGTAGTTTCTCCCAATGCCACTTCTATCAGTCCCGATTGCCACATAGTAATCATCCCTTTCTTTACTAATAATGCCTTAATTTGTGAAACTGGCGGGTTGGTTAAAATAAACTTTTCCATTTGTTCATCAGCTACAAATAATTCATAGATACCCTTCCTGCCTCGGTAGCCGGTAAAATTGCAGGCAGCGCACCCTTTCTCGTGGCTCATGGGTATTTTTAGGGCAGTTAAGTTTTTAGGAAGCCCTATTTCTTTCGGCACTCCTTTTAGTCCTTTTTTAATTTCTGAAAGCTCTTGGGGGCTAGGCTTTGCCAAGCTGGAACATTGTTTGCAAACTTGTCTTACCAACCGCTGCCCAATAACCATATTAAGGCCAGGGGCTATGGAAGAAGGCTCCGCCCCTAGGTCAACTAGCCGCGGGATGGCGCCGGCCGCATCATTGGTGTGGAGGGTGGAAAGCACTAAGTGGCCGGTCAGCGCAGCCTGCAGGGCTATTTTAGCTGTTTCTAAGTCCCTGATTTCTCCCACCAAAATTACATCAGGATCCTGTCTTACAATAGACCGAAGGCCCCCGGGAAAGTCGTATCCTTTTTCTGGCGCTACCTGGGTTTGGGATACGCCTTTTAAGTGATACTCAATGGGATCCTCAATAGTAATAATTTTCATTTCAGAGTTTTGCATTTTCATCAAAAAAGCATACAGGGTAGTTGTTTTTCCCGAGCCGGTGGGCCCGGTTACCGCAATCATCCCATTGGGCCTGGTGATTTGTTTTTGGATAATTTCATACAGATCTTTTCTTAAGCCCAAAGCGGGAAGCTCCATAAAGTTCTGGGGGTTTAAAATTCGCATGACGATTGATTCCCCATATTCGGCGGGCAAAGTAGACGTCCTTATTTCAACGGGCAAGTCTCCTATGGCAATGGTGAATCTGCCGTCTTGGGGCTTATCAGTAATGTTAAGCTTGATTTTTGATAAGAGTTTGATGCGGCTAAGAAGGTTGTGGTAGATATTTTTCTGAAAGAAACAAATATCTTGCAATACCCCGTCAATTCTCATCCTTAGCCGTATTTCTTCTGTTTGAGGCTCAATATGGATGTCAGAGGCATTGAGAATAATAGCCCCGTATAAAATAACGTCTAAAAGATTCGTGGTGTTTTGGGCAGCGTATTCCTCAATTTTTTTCTTAAGTTCGGCAACATTGTCAACATTTTTTTTAATGTCTTCAATGGTTTGAGGGGATATGGTTACCGTTCCCAGTAATTTTTTTTCTGCTTGTTCTGCCATAAGTTTGATTTTTGATTTTTCTAAGAAAGCGAACGCATGATTTTTTCTTTTACCGCATGAACGTCTGACCCTGGAGCGGCTAGAAATACCCAATCATTTTTAACGGTGTAGCGGGCTGCCGGGCTCTGCCAATCTTCGCTTGATGATAGTTTTTTTATTGCCTCGGGTTTCTTTGAATATAAAAATCCTTTTACCATGGGGTCAGAAGCATGGCTTTGCCACAGCACGAGCAAGTCATTTTGAATGCCGATAGTTTTAATTTTTTCAGTGGCTATTTTGGCTTCATTTTCGCCGAAGTTTTGAAATTCATTTGAGTCTAGCAAGGCAATAGCCGGTCCGTCATTTTCAGAAGTTTTTAAATTTTGGAATATCGCATAAAAGAAGCTTACTTCTTTGTGGGTCGCTTTATATGCATTATCTATTACCTGCTGGTGCACGGCCCCTTTTTTTATCAATTCGGCGGTGAGCTGGAATATTTCAGGGCTGGTATTCGGGCTTTTAAAATTCTCATAGCAGACAACAAGCCCCGTAAGAATGCATTGGGCGATTTGCTTAGCAGTATTTGGCGAAACAGAAGGGTCAATAATCTTTTCATCAAGCGAGACAATAAGGTTAAGGGTGATTTCAGAAATGGATTTGTTTTCCAGGATATTCATGGCACCGAATTTTTTATTTTCCCGGCTGGCGCTGTCGGCAAAATTGGTATCAATATTAATAATAGGGACGTCTAGCAGAAAGCCGAAAGAGTCTAGCTGGTTAGTAAAGTAGCTCTGCATATCTTTTATTCCCAGGGTGATTACCAAATCCGGCTTGGCATTTTCAAAATAAAAAGAAATATCGTCTTTTTTAATGCGGCCATTGTCTACCGTTAAATGCACCTTTAAATTTTCTTCGGTTTTTTCATAATAAATCTGGGAAATGTCAGCCACTGACCGCGGGATGGAGATGACAAAGTTTTTTGGAGAGCCGATAAAGTCTAACGAAGGGACCAAGAAGTTAAATTTCTCCGGTAAATCCCCTATGATTAAGTTTACATTTTTATGCAATTCTTTTAAAGTATAAAAAAGAGCTAAAGCACTTGGCGTACTTTCGCTCTCGTTTGGTTCTGAAGGGATAATGCAGATATTCTTGGCTTCGCTGATAAGTTTTTTTGCTTCAAGTGACATTATTTTTTAGACTAGATCTAATAATTCAAACTAATTCATTTATATGCAAAAGTCAACTACTAAAAGTTTTATACAAACGCAAAAATTAGGGCAAGGGCTTGCAAAAGAAATTTTACAAAAAGAATCTGGCAAAAAGGCCTTGGTTTTAGGCTTGCAGGGGGATTTGGGAGCAGGGAAAACCACCTTCCTGCAGGGATTTGCGAAAGGATTAGGAGTTACCGAGAAAATAAATAGCCCGACGTTTGTAATTTTGAGAAGATTCAAAATTACTAAAATCAAAAATCAAAAATCAAAAATCAAAATTACAAATCAAAATTCAAAATTTATAAATTTTTACCATCTGGATTGTTATAGGTTGAACAAGGCCGAAGAAATTTTAGATTTGGGGTTTAAGGAAATTATTTCAAATCCGGAAAATATCGTAGCCATTGAGTGGCCGGAAAAAATTAGTAAGTTCCTGCCAAAAGACATGATAGAAATAATCTTTAACCATCTTGGGGGCAACAAAAGAGAGTTAATCATCACAACACAAAACATTTATGGGTATAAATGATATGATAGACTTATGGAAAATAAAAAATTAATTATTATTGACGGACACTCCCTATTATATCGGGCGTTTCATGCCCTGCCGCCATTGACCAATAAAAAGGGGCAGGCGACGGGGGCGGTATATGGATTTTTGCTGATTCTGTTTAAGGCTATTAAAGATTTAAGGGCGCAATATATTGTAGCCTGTTTTGATACGGCAAAACCGACCTTCCGCCACGAGCAATTTGAGGCATATAAATCCCACCGGCCCAAAACTCCCGACGGCATTATCTCCCAAACGCCCATTATAAAAGAGGTATTAAAAAGTTTTAATATTCCTATCTTTGAAAAAGAGGGTTTTGAAGCAGACGACTTAGTAGCTACCATTGCTACAAAAAGCGCAAAAGAAGAAGGGCTGGAATCTTATATTTTAAGCGGAGACCTGGATAATTTGCAGCTTGTGGATGAAAAAACAAAAGTGTATACTTTAGGTAAGGGGATAAAAGACAGTGTGGTGTACGATAGGCTAAAAGTCATTGAGCGGTTTTCGGTAGAGCCTGACCAAATGAACGACTTTAAAGCCTTAACCGGAGATGCTTCAGATAATATTCCCGGGGTTCCTGGCATCGGCAAAACTACGGCGGCTGACTTAATTAAAAAATTCGGCAGCATAAAAAACCTTTACGCAGAAATGGCAACAGATACGGCATTATTAAAGCCAAGGGTGAAAGAGGCGCTGAAACTAAATAAAGCAAACGCTTTTTTATCCCTGGAATTAGTAAAAACTAAAAAAGATGTTGAACTGGATTTTAATGTGGAAGATTGCAGGTTTAACACCTACGACCAGGAAAAAGTAAAAACTATTTTTAATGAACTGGGTTTCTATAGCCTTATTGATAGGCTTCCCACCATTACTTTTTAAAATTTTTTAGCACAGCAAAATATCATAGAACTATGTCAAGCATTTCTTCAAAAATAGCCTATCCTATTATCATTGCGGGCTTTTTTATTATCACTGCTTTTATAGGATTAAATTACCAAAGCCTTACCTTAAATTCTCTTACCACTATTGTGTTCCTCATTATCTATGTATTCTTTTTTGGTTTTGCGGCGGGCCAGAATCTTGCTTCGCCCATACGCAAACTCCTGCAACGAGCCGATAGCTTGAGCAAGGGTGACTTAAAAAGCCGCTTTTACTCAAAAGATAAAGATGAATTGGGAGAGTTAGCCAAAGCTTTTAACAAAATAGCCGAAGAATTTGAGCAAGCCAAGGTTGAATCAGAAATAACGGAAAATTCGGTTGACATTAAGGTAAAGGCAAGGACCCAGGGATTGGAAGAAACGATTTATGCGTTAGAGCAAAAGGTGAAAAATAGGACGGCTGAACTTCAAAAAGCACTAGGAGATTTAGAAAAATTGCAGCAGCAGATGAAATTAAAAGAGGCGGAGGTTCAGGATTCAGGGATTGAGGTAAAAACTCCTAAGGTTAAAGTCCCCAAAGAAAAAAAGAAACCAACATCTATCATATAGTATGCCAGAACTGCCAGAAGTAGAAACTACCGTCAAAGGGTTAATAAAATTAAAGGTCCTTAACCGGACCTTTATTAATGCATGGTCAGATTGGAAAAAGGTAGTCCGCCTTCGCTCCAATTTTATTGGAGCTACGGCGAGACAAGTTAAGACACCTAAAGATTTTGAGTTGTTTAAAAAAGAACTAAAAGGAAAGAAAATAAAAAAAATATGGCGCCGGGCGAAAAACATTATCTTTGAATTATCGGGCGGGTACTCGCTTTTAATTCATCAAAAAATGACCGGGCACCTACTGTATGGAACATGGAACATGAAACATGGAACATGGGAAAGTGTTAAAAAGGGGCCGTTAGAAGAGAAAATCAATCTATTTATCCATTTGCTGTTTACGTTAGACAATGGAAAAATGATTGCGCTGTCTGACTACCGGAAATTTGCAAAAGCCGAATTATGGAAAACTGAAGAATTATTAAACTCGCCAGAATTTAAAAATCTGGGGCCGGAACCCCTGGAAAAATCCTTTACCTTTGCAGTATTTAAAAAAGCTTTGCAAGGCAAAAGGGGCAAGGTAAAACAGGTTATTATGGTTCCGGAGGTTATCGCCGGCATCGGCAATATTTATTCTAGCGAGGCGTTATGGTGGGCAAAAATACATCCCCAAAAAGATGTTTCAAAGCTCAATGAAAAAGAATTAAAGCTGCTCTATGGCGCGATAAAAAAAGTATTATTGACGGGGGTAGTATTGGGAGGCGAGAGTTTTGCTGATTACCGGAATATTGAGGGAGAAAAAGGACATTTTGATGACGAACGGAAAGTCTATAAACGGGAGAAACAGCCGTGTTTCCGATGCGAAGAGTCTATTGTAAGATTAAAATTCGGCGGAAGGAGCGCCTTCTTCTGCCCTAAGTGCCAAAGGTTATAGCTTATTTACAAAACTTTTTTATACTATACAATTGAGGAACGGTTCTTTGAAATTACTATTACACAAGGGAGGGCAAGATGACCACTTCTGTTGCACCGGCTCCAGTTAGGGTAAATGCCGCCCATTTGGCTAAAATGGCATCCCTGCCAAATATTGACAGCGGCAAGGCTTACCAAGCGCTTGGCATGGCAAAAGAGTATAAAAAAGCAATATCTAAAATCAAGAAAGTTGAAGATCCCAACCTATGGACAATTATGATGCTTAAAGGCATTAGTCCCGATAGGATTGTCAAATGCTTGTTGGGTTTGGGTGTAAAGGTTCATAAGCACCCCATAGATAGCCTAGATAAGGAAGTGACTCATAATGACCGAGATCCTAACATTCAAGGCTCTTATCTAGTAAATTTTAAAAGAGCCTTGCAAACGCGCAACGGCCATGTGAATCCGTTTAAAAAATGGGCTCTGCAAGGCAGTACGCTGTGCGAGGGATTGTTGCTAGAATTATCTTGTTTTTTAAGCATCCACAAACACTTAGATACTGAAAAAATTAATCTGTGCAACGCGTCACGCTGTTCTAACGGCAACATCCCGAGCATTCACTATTACCTTGTTACTAATGAGGTTTGCATTTTCCGCCGTGCTGCCGGCGATTGCATTGGCAACATACGGTCAGTCACCTATAGTTATCTTACGCTAAGGTAAAATATATTCTCTTAGTCCCCATGCATTGGTGTGTGGGGCTTTTTTTTGTATAATAGCACTAACATGATTATTTTTCTCTACGGACAAGACTCCTACCGGTCAAAGCAGAAGCTTGATGAAATAGTAGGCCATTACAAAAAAGTCCACAAAAGCGGGCTTAATTTAATATACTTGGATGCCCAGCAGAAGGATTTTTCAGATTTCTATAGCCATTTTAAGGTTTCCTCAATGTTCACCGAGAAGAAACTGATTGTTTTAAAAAATGTATTTTTAAACAAAAAATTCCAGGAAGATTTTTTAAAAGAAATTAAACAGATAGAATCTTTTAAAGATATTGTGGTGGTTTACGAAGACCAAGAGCCAGACCAACGCTTGAAAATTTTTAAAGTGTTAACCAAAGAGTGCAAGTTGCAGGATTTTAAGCTGCTAGACGGTAAAAATTTAAAACTGTGGGCATTGAAAGAAATTGAAAACCGCGGGGCAAAAATTAATATGGATGCCACAGATTTACTGATAATCTATACAGGAAATAATTTATGGCAACTTTCCAATGAAATAAAAAAATTATCAGATTATAAAAAAGGCGCTGTTATTAAAAAAGAGGATGTAGCATTGCTGGTAAGGCCGAGGATTGAGGTGGATATTTTTAAAACCATAGATGCGTTAGCCCAAAAAAATAAACAGCAGGCTTTTCATTTTATCCATACCCACTTAGATAACGGGGAAAGCCCGTTGTATCTGCTTTCCATGGTTGCCTACCAGTGCAAGAATCTGCTCATTGTCAAAGAATTGGCGGAGCAGGGCTTAATGTACGCCTCTATTGTGAAACGAAGCGGACTTCACCCCTTTGTGGTAAAAAAAAATTATTTCCAGTGCAGCAAATTTTCTTTGCCAGAACTTAAGGCTATTTACCATAAAATTTTCCAAACAGATCTAGCCATTAAAACCGGTAAAGTGGAAGCCGAAACCGCCCTAGATTTACTCATTTCGCAAATCTAAAGCGACACTAATTTAGTTCCAGCAAAAAATCCGTCGTGGCGGATTTTTTGCTACGAGTACTATTGTATATAATTATTACTTAAAAGATTTATCTATTAGTTTAGCCAATCTAGACTTCTTCCTTGAGGCATTATTCTTTTTTATAATTCCCACCTTTGCGGCCTTATCTAGTATCTCATAGACCTTAGGCAAAAGCTCTTTGGCTTCTTTTGCCTTTTTTTGCGCAACAAAAGCGCGCGCCTCTTTGAGAAGGCTTTTCATTTTATTGATGTATATGAGGTTCCTGGCTCTTCGTGTCTTATTTTGCCGGATTGCCTTTTTCGCTGATTTTATGATTGCCATCTTAGTTCAAGAATTATTTAATAAGTCTTAATATATCAGATAATAATTAATTTTGCAATATTTACAATAAAAGAGGCACAAATTGGTTAGACCAATTTGTGCCTTTGTCTTCTCCTTATTCCTAAGGATTAAGTGCCTTCCTGATTTATCCGAGAAGATTTTCAAGTTCTTGGATTTTTTCTTTGAGAGCTTTATCGTGTCGGATATGTTCTTGGACAAATGCTTCATTTTCTATTTTGAGGGTATTTCGTTCTTGTCGAAGAGGTGCGATCTCCTGTTCAAGAGAGGCTTTCTCTTGTTTTAAGATAATAATTCTGGATTGTAACTCTTCTATGCTTCTCATCAACTTTTCAGGAACTTCCCTAAGGATATTTACTCTTTCATTCAACTCTTTAATATACTCTATGGCTGCCACAATACCTTGTTGCTCATCTAGCTTAAATCTTTTCTTAACAATCCTCAATAGGATATTAAGGATAAAATCAATGATTTTTTGCAGAAACCACATAAGAGCCGCCAGTTGATTTAAGGAGCAAATTTTGTAATTAATCTAACATGTATCTGAGTTATTTTCAACTAATATAAAAAATAAGCGCGAATGAGTATGAAATCTCATCGCGCCTTAGGCCCATAATTAGCTTTTCGTCGGAGAGAGTTTTTCTAGTAGATCTTTCATTCTTTTCTCTATTGCTCCAAGGGTTTGCATCATGTCGCCATGATGTCTTATGTGTTCTTTTATTCTCGCTTCTTTTTTTTCTTCCTGTGTTCTTATATCTTCTTCAAGTTTTTTTCTTGCTTCAAGCAAGTTATTTGTTTCCTTCTCAAGCTTATTAAGTAGTTTTGGGAGCTCCTCTTTAATAATTTTCTCCATCTGCTTATGTTCGGCAATATATGCCCCTGATACAATTTGGTTATCTTGTTGGGCCGATTCAATTGTTTCATTGCTTGATTCTGAAGCAGTAGCCATATTTGGAGCTGTTGTATTTTCCACAAAAATCTCCTTAAAAAGAACTGTTCGTTACCTTCTAGAGGATACTACACTATTACTTTATTGTCAACATTTTGATAAGTATTTTATAAATGTTATAATTTAGTATTAAATACTTTAATCCACATGAGTGAAATACCAAAACAAGACAATGAAGGCGATTTGGTTGATAGGCAAAATAAAACACAAGAGGCTCAAGCCAAAAATGTTTTAGATTTAGTTAATCAATCTGTCAGTCTAGCCCAAGAAAAATCCTTACCGCCCCTATCTGAAACTAAAGGTTTAAAAACAGAAAAAAAATTGACTATTTCTGAACTTAGAGCGGATTTGGGTTTGCCGGAAAATGCTTCTATAAATGATATAGCAAATGAATTATACGAAGCCATTAGTACTACTATTTCTCTGGATGATCCCGAAAAAGTTCAAAAAGATAAGCGACTCGATAAGATTGTAGAAATATGCGATGGTTTTGGCATAGATGTCGAAGAGTTAGATATAAGAGAAAAAACAGAAACATTATTTAGCTTAAAGAAAGCTCTATTAAAAAAAGATAAAGAAGGAAAAAAGGAAACAAAATTAGATATATCAGATATGGGAGATACGGTTGAAAGAATGCCTGTGCCAGAAAAAAAACCTAAACAAGAAACTCCTGATTATTATAAAATTTTAGATGTTGGCGCAGATACCACTATAGAACACATTAATAGAGCCTATGGGTTGCGTTCAGACGAGATCGAAAATGATTTCAAAGATAATATAATTGATCGAGCAAAATACTTAAAGAAAATGTCCCAATTAGTAGAAGCTCATGATGTTCTTGTAAATCCAAAAAAGCGCGCTGAATACGATGAGCAAACTGCTAAGAAGCCAGAAGCCGGAACACCTGTAGAGGCTGGGACTGAAGCTCCTCCAGAGCCAGTTGAACCCCCAGTTAAAAAAGCCAAAAAAACTCCTTTAGCTAAAAAATGGGACACGTTAAAAGAATTACGAGAGCGCTATAAAAATGAACCTGATGAAGCCACCAAGAAATCTCTTTCAGAGCAATGGAAAAGTTTATACAAAGAATTTACAGAATTTTATAAGGAGGAAACCGGAAGAGAATTAAGGGATGATATTAAGGAAAAAGCTACGTCAAAACCCGGAGTGCGTTTTATGAAAGTAGAGCAATATCGTGAGATGTTGGAGAAAAAGGCTGCCCAAGAATTAAAAAAAGAAGAGCCAGAAATTAGAAAAAAAGTTCAAGAAGACAGGCACAGCCGTTTTATAAAAGAAAGTTTTGATAAGATTCCTAATCCTAATAAAGAAAAGTATAAAAATGAAAAAGGAGAAATAGATATAAAAGAATATGAAAAAGAACTGGATGACCAAAGGGACAGAGCTAATAAAGAGCTAGAAAGACATGGCGTTGAGCTATCAAAAGATGTGTTTTATGAATTGATGCGCAGAGGATATCAAGCCAAGGACATTAAAGGCAAGTTGCTGGAAAAGGATGAAGGCAGAGCTGTGGTAATCGGATTAACTGGAGTTGTTGCCGTAGGGAGTGTAGTAACTATGGGTCTTTTTGGAGGTATCGTTGGCGGAGGAGCGGCAGCCCTTAGCACATTCGGCGAAAAATTTTTAAGCAAGAGGCTTTATGGGGGTGTTAAAATACCTTCTACTGAAAAACCAGGGGAAACATTATCTCAAGAAGAGCTTGAACTTTTAGTCCAAAAAATAGAAAGAGAAAGCCAAAAATCCCTAGAAGAAGAAGTTGAAAAAGCGATACACTTTAGAGATGAAGAAAAAAAGCAGGAAATTATTAAAAAAATTAAGAAAGGCAAAAAGAGATTTAATGGAATAAAGAATGAAGCTACGGATAATATAGTAAGTCAGGCAGTTGTGGATGGCAAGAAATCAAAAGAGACCTTGCCGAAGGTAGCTACCCTTGAGGAAGCTTATGAGTTGCTGACTGAGAATGAGAAAAAGACTATAGATGATAGTCGGGAAGCCGTGAAAAAATTCTTTGAGGATCACGATACCTCAAAAGAATCACTAAAGATATTAAAGGGTATCTTAGAAGATAAAAAAGAATCACCGTTATGGGAAATATCTAATGTAAAAAAGCGCCGGGAAAAAATAGTCACACTGCTTTCAAAGGAAGTAAACAACAAGGTTAAGCAATTGAGAAAAGAAGAAAGATTATCTTCTCAAAAAGATAAAAGGGAGCCAGTAGAAAAACTAAATCCAAGCGAAGGAGAAAATCGTAATATAGAGTTTACCTCAGAAGAACTGGAGGCTTTAAAAAATAGGGGAAATGCAGATAATCCATTGGAAGTTTCAAAACCAGTATCTGTACCAGAAAACAAAGAAGATATGGAAAAAGTAAAAAGTGAATTCGGTGTTGAATTCTCAAAAGATGCATATAATGAATTAGAAAAGTTTAAATATATTCCCCAAAAAGCGAAAAAAATAGACAATAAAATAGTAATTCCATATGTAGATCCAAGTCAAGACTGGTTAATAGATATAAGTGAATTTGAATCTAATATGCAACATATACTGAAAAACATAGATCAGAGTAAATAATAATAAAAAAGTAACCTAGCTAGGTTACTTTTTTATTAGGAGTTTTTATTCTCTAACTTTTGTATAAGATCTCGTAATTCGACAGCGCGTTCAAAATCAAGATTTTTTGCGGCTATTTTCATTTCTTTTTCCAGGAGTTTTTTGTCATGGACCAAAGCAAATTCTGATTCCACATCTTCCTTTTTTGAAAAGCCCCAGTCGCGAATGTCTTTGATAATTGCTTGCGGGGTTATGTTATGTTTTTTGTTGTAGGCTTGTTGGATTTTTCTTCTTCGGTTTATTTCATCTATGGCTGACTTCATAGACATGGTGGTCTTGTCGGCATACAAAATAATTCTGCCATTGGGATGCCGTGCCGCCCGGCCCATGGTTTGAATCAACGTAGTCTTATTCCTTAAAAAACCTTCTTTGTCGGCGTCCAAAATGGCTACTAATGAAACCTCTGGCAAATCCAGTCCTTCCCGCAACAGATTGATTCCTACCAACACATCATACTTACCTCTCCTAAAATCATTTAAAATTTCGGGGCGCTGCATCGTTTTTACTTCAGAATGCAGGTACTGCGTTTTTATTTTATGGTCAACTAAATAGTCTGAAATTTCTTCGGCTAGTCGTTTGGTTAACGTAATGACGAGCACCCTATGTTTTTTGGCAACCTCTTTTCCAATCTCGGCGATCAAATCTTTAATTTGGTTTTCAGTTTTTTTAATTTCTATGGAAGGTTCCAGCAATCCGGTTGGCCTTACTAATTGCTCTATAATATGTTTCCCAGACTTTTCCTTTTCGTAATCAGCGGGTGTTGCGGAAACATAAATAGTTTGCTCTTGGCGTTCCTGGAATTCTTTAAAGGTAAGCGGCCGGTTGTCTACCGCCGAAGGAAGCCTGAATCCGTAGTTAATCAACGTTTCTTTCCGTATTCTGTCTTGTACGGACATGGCCCGTATCTGCGAGGTAGAAATATGAGATTCATCAATGAACATTAAAAAACCGTTTTGATTGGCGTGCTTAAAATAATCAACCAAAGAAAATGGGGGCGACCCTGGTTTCCTAAACTCCAGCTGGCTTGAGTAATTTTCTATGCCATGGCACCAGCCGGTTTCTTTAAGCATTTCCAAATCATAATTTGTTTTTTGTTCCAGCCGCTGGGCTTCTACCAATTTTTTTTGTTTTTGCAAAACCTTTAATCTTTCTTGAAGCTCCAGTTTTATATTTTCAATAGCAATGTTTATTTTATTTTGAGGCGCAACCCAGAAGGTGGCGGGAAAGAGTGTGAATTTTGAATTATGAATTATGAATTTTGAATTTGGCCCAGAAGGCGATTCAAATATGTTATGTATTTTATCTCCGGAAAATTCTACCCTAACTATTTTTTCTCCCGTTACCAGGTAAATTTCAACCATTTCCCCCCGTACGCGGAAGGTCGCAGGCTTAAAATCAATGTCATTCCTTTTATACTGCATGGCAATAAGGTGTGAGATGAATTCCTTGCGGGTGATTTTCTGGTTTGCTTTAATTTCCAGGGAAACGCTTTGATAGTTTTCCGGCGAGCCGATGTTGTAAATGCAAGATACGGAAGCCACCACAATCGCATCTTTGCGCGAAAGCACATCTTGAGCGGCAGCGTGGCGAAGGCGGTCTATTTCCTCGTTTATCTTTGCATCTTTTTCTATGTAGGTGTCCGTTTGGGGAATATAGGCTTCTGGCTGGTAATAATCATAGTAAGAAACAAAATAGTGCACGCCGTTATTCGGGAAAAATTCCTTGAATTCCTGGTAAAGTTGGGCCGCGAGAGTTTTGTTACAAGCTACTATGAGCGTAGGTTTTTTCACTTCATTTATTACATTTGCCATAGTGAATGTATTATGCGCAAATAATCCTCCAAAACCAGCAAGAAAGGTTTCATTTCCCTTGACTGCAAAATCATAGACATAGGGACATTGTGAAGCTACTTCTTTAATTTCGGCAATTTTTAACCAGTGGCAGTTGAGAAGACTTTTTAGCTCATTAACCTCATTACTTTTTCCAGAAACTTTTACTAAACAGTTGATTATTTTTTCAAAAGTTTGTTTTCTAGGATTATTAATGCCAAGTTCAACGGAATTTAAAGTGCCCTGTACTACGCCCGCCATTTCTGAAAAAACTCTTTGAGAAATTTTTAAAGACGTCCTAAGTTTTTTTATTTGCGGACCAACATCGGGAATAATATCAACGTTACTTCCTTTGGTGGTGTTATATAATGTTATTAAATTTTTTTGTTTTCTTGGCAGTGAAAATCCAATACATTTTTTAAATTTTTCTAAATTTTCTTTTCCTGAAATGGTAATATAATAATAGTAACTTCCTTTATGGTAAAGAGAGTTAGTGGCATGGCTCCATCTTTTGTTAATTCGAGCCCATATGCCAAACCGCAAAAGAGCATAACTAATATCAGAAGCAAGTTGCTTGCTTGCAGTTGGAGCTACCACCTCTCCACTTTTGGGAAAGGCGCCCCCATCACCATTAAAATAAGTTTGAAGCAAAACTGCAAGTTGTTTTTGCGAAAGATCTGGCCAGAAAGAAGGCAGTTTTTTAGAGCGGGAATTACTTCCCAAAAGAGAAACTAAAAATTCAGTATGAATTTTAGATGTAATGTTAAAATCGCATTTTCTGTATTTTCCTCGATGGTAGTTTAGCGAAAGTTTTTTAAGGGTATTCCTTAAGTCTTTTTGGATGTATTTTTCTGCTGCACTGATAGTGAAAAACCTTGATTTCGGTTCACCGTGTCCTTCTGCAATATAGTAACCCATTAATTTTAGCCACTCCTCGGTTAGTGGGACTTTTCCCGGTAAACTGTAGTTATGGATTTGAGAGCCAACAACTATTTTATTAAAATCTTCTAAACAAGTATCAATTTTGAATTCTCGGCTTATTTGATCAATCGTTGAAATGGGCATTCCACAGTAAGCTCCATGCATAATCTGGTAAACCTTATGCCTGGGGAAAGCGTAATATTTACCCATAGCTTGAATTACTTCAGAAAGTTTTCTTTGCATTAATACCCTTGATACAAATAAATTTGCATTAGCAAATAGCATGTTTTTATTTAGAACTTCTAAGGTATCAATATGGGAAAGGTCTTTTTCAGACGTAGTTATATCGGTCGGCAAGGGGATAAAGTCAGTCTTTTCTACCTCTTTGGTTGGCATAAGCGTTAATTTGCCTTTTCTAAGTACCCAAAAATTATGGTCACCGGTAACTGTTATTTCCCGGCCACAGGTTGTTTTTACTTCGTAAAGATTCTTAGGAGAAGTATGACGGACTAATTGCGTAACAGCTTTCCACTCAGTCTGCTTATTTTTAGGATTAAGAGAAATTGTTTCTATATACTTTTCTTTTTTAATTGAGTCGGTAAAAATTATTTCACTATCTTCTATTACCCTAATTTTATCAGGGTATTTTTGGAATAATTCATCAACAAACCTACCAATGGGATTACATGTGGTTTTCCCATTTAATTTCACTACTACTGGTGTCTCTGGTGTTATGCTTTTACCACTTCCCGTAACACCTAAAAGAACCTGGTCCCTGATGCCAGATGTAAGGTTTTTTACGAGTTGCTTGATAGCGTGCGGTTGATCTCCGGTTGGCTTGAACTTGGTATTTAACTTAAATTCCATTATAATTGCTTAATGATAACATTTTTAGCTGGGAAAATCCTTCTAAAAAAGGACAAGTTCATTATTCTTGAAGTGGCCGGCATCGGCTACAAAGTTTTTTTGTCCCGCCAAACCTTATTAAAATTACCAGAAATTAGCAATGATATCAAATTATTTTGTTTTCAAAATGTGAAAGAAGACGCCTTGGATTTATATGGGTTTTTAACCTATGATGAACTGGATTTTTTTGAGGTATTAATGGATATCCGCGGCGTGGGGCCAAAGTCAGCTTTGGATATTGCTGCCCTGGGGTCTCTGGAAAAAATTAAAGACAGGATTTTAGCCCAAGATGAAAAAATATTTGAAGGCATTCCGGGCATTGGCGCAAAAAAGGCCATGACGATTATTTTAGAGCTTACGGGAAAGATTAAATTATTGAGTGGGGCAAAATCAAAGGGATCAACTGATTCAGCCGAGGACGCATTGGTCCAGCTTGGTTTTTCTAGGCAGCAGGCAAAAGAGGCATTGCGGCATGTTTCAGCTACGGTGAAAAGTCCAGAAGAAAGAGTGGAAATTGCTTTAAAGAGCTTAGGAAAAAATTAGCTGTTTTTTAAATTTCTGTGTTATATTGATCCAACCAGCACTTTTACAACGGAGGCTAGCATGAGAGCTAGAGAAATACCCAAGATATTATTTAGTAAAATCATAAGAAAGGCGAAATGCAATGTCTACAAATTTACCTATTCAGAAGATGAGGCATACTATGTGATTTTTTCTAAAAAAGCGCAAGCTGCAATCGGCTATACGGAAAATAAATCTAAAAAAGGGGTTTTTTCTTTCTTAAATGTATGGAGCCTTGAATTAGGAGATAATTTTCATGTAAATGATTTTTGGAATACTATTTTTAAACTACCCGATTTCCAAATTTTTGCAGGGCCAATTCCTACGGCACAGTGGCAATCTGGCCAAGGGAATAGCTTGGTGGAAAACATTGTGGCAAGCTATCCTGATTATACCAATGGATTTTTGATTGACAATCCATTTTTTTCTCTGATTACTTCCATTGCTAAATCTGCTTACCAGTTGGTCCATTTAAAACGGCCTAAAAAATTAAGCTACTGGGAAGCATTCCTAGACCCTACGGCTGACTACTCAAAACCGCCCTAAAAAGCGGTTCTTTTTTTTATGAAGACTTTATGCTAGATTAAAAAGCAATGGGAATCAAAAAAATAATTAAAAATTTACTACCCGGGTTTTTATTGGGTTTTTATTACTATACCATAGCGCTTCTTGGCGCAGTCATTTTTTTGTTTCCTTCGCGTAAATTAATCGTCATTGGAGTTACTGGCACCAGCGGAAAATCTACCACCGTGGATTTTACGGCTAGAATCTTAGAAGAGGCAGGCCGAAAAACTGCTTCAATGTCTTCGGTAAGGTTTAAAATTGCAGAGAAAGAATGGAAAAATGAATTAAAAATGACGATGCCCGGCCGTTTTACCATTCAGAAATTTTTACGGCAGGCGGCAAATCAAGGCTGCAAATACGCAGTTTTAGAAGTTACATCAGAAGGCATAAAACAATTCCGCCACAAGTTCATCAATTTTGATGTCGCAGTTTTTACTAATTTAAGCCCCGAACATATTGAATCGCATGGAGGTTTCGAAAATTACCGGAGTGAAAAATTAAAATTATTTCAGGCAGCAAAAAATATCCATGTTATAAATATTGACGATGAAAACGCGAGATACTTTTTAGATATTCCCGCAAAAAAAGTAATTACATTTGGGATAGAAAAAGGAGATTTTAATTTGAAGAATACAAATTTTCATTTGAATTTATTGGGAGATTTTAATAATTATAATGCGTTGGCGGCGATTGCCGTGGCAGATGCTTATGGTATTTCTCTGGATACATGCAAAAAAGCTTTAGAAAAAGTGGAAGGAATCCCCGGTAGAATGGAAATTGTTGCAAAAAATCCCTTGGTGGTGGTTGACTACGCACATACACCCGTCCAGCTTGAAGGCGTTTATAAAACGCTTTCAAGCTGGACGGGAAATTCGAAATCCAAAGCACGAAATCCGAAATTAATTTGTGTATTGGGCTCTTGCGGAGGGGGGAGAGACAAGTGGAAACGGCCGGTATTGGGAAAAATTGCCGAACAATATTGCAACCAAATAATTATTACCAATGAAGACCCGTATGACGAAGACCCTCTGGAAATTATGGAGCAAGTGGCAAGCGGCGTTACAAATCATGAGCATCATATTGTTATAGATAGAAAAGAAGCCATAAAAAAAGCCTTAGAGCTTGCAAAACCCGAGGATACCGTGATTATTACCGGCAAGGGATCTGAACCTTTAATGTGCCTTGAAAATGGCAAAAAGATTCCCTGGAGTGATAAAAAGACAGTAGGAGAATTAATAGGATCTCAAAAAGTTGATTTTTAAGAGGTTTTAGGTTAAAGTGTAAGAAGCATAGAAATGCCTGCCCGGTTAAATAGCGCCTCTGGCGCTAATTTTGCTGGGCAAAATTATTTAACTGGGTGAACTTTTTGTGTTGAAGAAATGTCTAAAAACAATCAAATAAGAAAATCTGATAAGAAGTTTATAAGACTTGAAAAAGCCCGCATCCGCAGGCAGATTTTAGATAGTAAAAAACAGCAAGAATTAATCACGAATCTTTATAAAAGATTTTTAGTTCAACCAGAAATAGCCGCCATTGAAACGGCGGTACAAAAAATTTCAGAGCCAAAGGTTTTATCTGCAAAAGTAAAAACCACAAAATCAAAAGTAAAAAAATCTGCAGTAAAAGTAAAATAATATGAAACGCAATAGCACAAGGCATAACGCCAGGATAAATAAACGCTGGAGGAAAAGCAGGAGTAAAAAATACAACACTATCAAAGCATGAGGGTAATAGATATCCAAAATTTATCCATTAAAATGGGGATGGAATCGGATTTCCGCGGAAGAGAAGGAGTCCAAAAGCTTTTAGATAGTAAAAAATCAAAATTCCAAAAACTTTCATTAAAAGAACAAGAGGAATTTGATAAAGAGGCCTTAGAAAACCCCTATTTAGATTCGGGAGTGTATAATGTTTCTGACGACAAAGAAATAAAAAAAGTGTTAGTGGGAATTGATATCGGCCCGGAGGAAATTTTATTGGCTAAGCAATTAGGCAATATAGATTTAGTTATTGGCCACCATCCGATAGGTAAAGGGTTGGCGCAATTGGCCGATGTCATGGACTTGCAGTGCGATGTGTTGCACCAATATGGCGTGCCCATTAATATTGCAGAAGGGTTAATGCGAATACGCATTTCTGAAGTTGCCAGGGGTGTAAATGCCATTAATCATCAGCGTACCGTAGATACGGCGCGGATTCTCGGAGTCAACCTAATGAATTCGCATACGCCGACTGACAATCTAGCTGCCAGATTTTTAAAAAACCATATTGAGCAAAAAAAGCCCGAAAGAGTGGGAGAAATTATAGACGCCTTAAAAGAGCTTCCGGAATATAAAGAAGCGATGAAAATAGGAGTCGGCCCTAAAATTTTTGTTGGTTCACCAGAAAATAGAACCGGCAAGATTGCCGTTTCTGAAATTACCGGCGGTACGGAAGGCTCTCCAAAACTGTATGAAAAAATGGCGCAAGCGGGCATTGGAACCGTTATCGCCATGCACACGTCAGAAGAGCACCGGAAAGAAGCCGAAGCGGCCCACATTAATATTGTAATTGCGGGACACATGTCTTCTGATTCTTTGGGGGTTAATTTGTTTATTGATGAACTTCAAAAGCAGGGAATTGAAATTATGCCTTGCTCGGGATTTACCAGGGTTTCAAGGGCATAGCAAATAAGGCGGCGAAAGCCGCTTTTTGGTTGCGCAACAGCAGGATTTGTGGTAATTTAAGGCAGGAAAAGAACCTTAACAAAAGGAGTATTGCGATGATTCTCCGTGGAATTGATTTTGGAGATGTCTGGGGCGCTTCCGGTGTCCAGGGTTTCTTTGGGGAGGGGTATTGGTTCCACAAACTGCCATTTTTATGGCCGGATTTTACTGGCATGACTTTTGTTTCAAAAACAGCGACTCTTTTCCCCAGGAAAGGCAATATGTCGCTGAATAAGTATTATAGGCCTAAGAAATTTTTCCCCTCTTGCGTGAAAGTAAAGTTTTTCAAGGGCTTGATGCTTAATTCGGTTGGCTTGAGCAATCCGGGCATTGATGCGTTGCTTGAAGAAGGAATATGGCAAAAACGCAAAGAGCCTTTTATTATTTCCGTTGCTTCGGTGGAAGATAGCCAGGAAAAACGCTTGGAAGAGCTGCGGGCAATAGTACGGGCTATCAAAATTTATAAAAAGCAATTCTTAGCGCCATTTGGCTTGCAGATTAATCTTTCCTGCCCTAATACTGGGCACGCTCCCCAAGAGCTTATCGGCGAATCTGAAAAGGTACTGGATATTGCTAAGGCATTGGATGTTCCCCTTATTCCAAAATACAGCATTGCATCAGCTCCGATTAGGGCGATCATGGAACTCAACGACAATGTATTTTGCGACGCGATCTGCGTATCAAATACCCTGCCATTTGGTTGGCGGGGGCTTGATTGGAAAAAAGTGTGGGGATCAGATATTTCAAGCCTTGCAGACCTTGGCGGAGGGGGATTATCAGGGAAAGAGCTGTGTCCTTTGGTGTGCCAATGGATTCGCGATCTTAAAAGAATCGGATTCAGAAAGCCCATCAATGGGGGCGGAGGGATTTTTTCCTCTGATGACGTGGTACGATACCTTGATGCGGGAGCCGCATCAATCTTTCTGGGATCAGTTGCAACATTGCGTCCATGGAAAGTGAAAGGAATCATCAAATACGCAAACAACTTGCAATGGAATTAACTAGTCATGTCGTCACTCTGTGGCGACTTTTTTATGAACCACGAATATTTATAAGATGAATAACCTGTGAATTAAGAGTTGATTTTGATGTTGATAAAAATAACAAGAATTATGATTGACATTTGTTCTTGAGAGATTACAATGTAAAATGAGAGGCAAGGACAAAATAATTTTTAACGAAAAGGGTTTTGGCGTACGCCTAGTTTCAATTGTCCGAAATTAGTTTCAATAAGAATCACGTTCGTTGAGAATTATAATCCCTCTCATAAAAAGCCATCGGAATACATTTTCTGATGGTTTTTTAGTTAATTTTTGGTATAATAGATGCAATTAATATTAAACCCATCTTTATGGCAAAAGAAAAAAAAGAACCCTCCGTTGCTAAAGCTACGAAGGGCGAAGGAAAAATAATTGGTAAAGTTACCCATTATTTTTCAGATATTAACGTGGCCGTGGTTAAGCTTTCAGCTCCCTTGAACCAGGGCGACGAAATTAGGATTATGGGAGGCGAAAACACGGATTTTAACCAAAAAGTAGATTCAATGCAGGTTAACCACAAAGCAGTGAAAAAGGCAAAAAAGGGAAATTCCATAGGTCTGAAAGTGAGTGAAAAAGTGAGGGAGGGATACGGGGTTTACAAAGTGTAATATGCCAATTGACATTGGAGGCAAAAGGCCATAGTATAGAAGAATAATTCACCAATCATTATGGAAGGAAAAGTTTTTCATATCACAAAGGAAAAAATGAAAGAGCTGAAGAAAGAGTACGAAGAGCTGGTTGTTTCAGAGCGCGATAAGGTGGTTGGAGTGGAAGCTCCTAAAATTTTAGAGTCGGAAGATGTCAACCCAGAATTTATAAGTTTTCAAGAAGATATGGAAAAACTAAGATCCAGAATTGACGAATTAAAGGATATTCTAGAGAACCATCAGTTAATTAAAAAACCTCCCAAAGAAAAACAGGTTTTTGTGGATTTGGGGGCCAAGGTTAAAATAGATGTTGCTGGAAAAAAAGATGAATTTACCATTATGGGAACGTTAGAGGCTAACCCTAATTTGGGGAAAATTAGCAATGAATCTCCGGTGGGCAGGGCTTTACTGGGACATAAGATTGGAGATGAAGTAGTGGTATTTTCTCCCCATAAGAAAGTCTATAAAATAAGGGACATTAAGTATGAAGTTGGTTAAAATTATATGAATTAAAAAGAGGCTGTAAAAAGCCTCTTTTTTATGTATATGAATAGCCAAGGCTATTCATATAATTCTGCACTTGGTCGAAATAAAGAATAAGAGGCGGGAAAAATAATTGTGATTCTTTTCCTTTTCCTCCTATCATTTACTTTCTTCTCGTTTGAATTATATGAATAATTCATATAATTCTGCACTCGAAGAAAATAAATAATTTGCGAATCATTTACTTTCTTCTCGTTTGAATTATAATGAGCTAACGTAAAATTAATAACCAATAATAACTAAAAACATGTTTAAAGGCGTAAACAAGGTGATGCGGGCGTACATATATTGGGACTTTGTCATAAATTCTGGCTGGGGTTTGCTGGGCCCTGTATTTGCAATATTTCTTCTTGAGACCATTGCCATTGGAAATGTGGCCGAGGGCGCAAAAATAGCCGGCTTTTCCACGCTTTTCTATTGGACAACCAAGTCAATTTTGCAAATACCCATTGGGCATTATTTAGATAAAAACCATGGGGAAATTGATGATTTTTGGTTTTATGTTATAGGAACCGTTATTACCGGCTTGGTGCCTTTTGGATTTTTATTTTCATCTGTGCCATGGCATATCTATGCCTTGCAAATACTGCATGGCGTTGGAATGTCTATGATTATCCCTTCTTCGTATGCCATATTTATACGGCATACCGATAAAGGCCGGGAAGCATATGAAAGCGGCTTAGATAGCACCCTTTTGGGGGTAGGAGCGGGTTTTGCGGGAGCCCTTGGAGGGATTATGGCAGGATACATTGGCTTTAAATTGATTTTCGTTTTAACGGGAATATTCACCTTTATTTCAGTCTTTTTTATATTCGCTGTGCGCAAGGATATGCTGCCGAAAACACCTGATCATGTACATGAATTTCCTGCATCAAAGACTTTTTAAGTTTTTTAAAAAATGCGAAATCATAAAATAGCTAAAATTTTTAACGATATAGCCAGATTTTTAGAAATAGATGGAGTGGCTTTTAAGCCCTATGCCTACCAGCGGGCGGCCATGTCGTTGGAAGGATTAAAAGAGGATGTTGCTGATATATATCGGAAAGGGGGCAAAGCGGCATTGCAGGAAATTCCGGGAATCGGCAAGGGTATTGCGGGCCACATTGAAGAATATTTAAAAAAGGGCACCATAGCAGATTTAGAGAATTTTAAAAAAAGGCTGCCGGTTGATATGGAGGGGCTTTTAAGGGTAGAGGGCTTGGGTCCAAAAAAAGTAAAAGTGCTTTATGAAAAATTGGGAATTAAAAATATAAAGGATTTAGAGAAAGCGGTAAAAACCCATAAGATAGCCCCTCTTTTCGGCTTTGGAGAAAAAACTGAACAAAATATCGTGCAAGGATTGGAATTTTTAAAAAAGGGCAAAGGCAGGTCTTTTCTGGGTGAAATACTGCCTATTGCCAGGCAGGTACTTTGGCAGCTGGAAAAATTACCAGAGGTTCAAAAGGCAAGTTTGGCAGGGTCATTGCGGAGGAAAAGGGAAACCATTGGGGATGTCGATTTTTTGGTGGCTTCCAAAAGCCCCGGAAAGGTAATGGATTTTTTTGTGAACCTGCCGGGCGTAGAAAAGGTATGGGGAAAGGGCGGAACAAAGGCATCGGTACACATGGTTAACGGTTTTGATATGGATTTGCGGGTAGTGCCGGAAAAAAGCTACGGGTCTGCTTTGCAGTATTTTACCGGTTCCCAAGACCACAATATTGCCACCCGTAAAATTGCCATAGATAAGGGGTTAAAGTTAAGCGAATACGGCGTATTCAGAGGATCAAAGCAAATTGCGGGCAAAACAGAAGAGGATGTATATAAGGCAATAGGCCTGCGGTGGATGGATCCTGAAATAAGGGAAAATGCAGGAGAGATTGAAGCTTCTTTGCAAGGGAAGTTGCCAACCTTGGTTGATATAAAGGATATTAAGGGCGACTTGCATTGCCATTCTGACTGGAATGGAGGCAAAAATCCCATTGAAGTGATGGCACAGACTGCTATGGATATGGGGTATGAATATATCGGCATTTCAGACCATACCAAAACATTAAAAATTGAAAATGGGCTTAATGAAAAACAATTATTAGAACAGATAGAATATATTAAAAAAATAAACCGATCATTTCAAATTTCAAATTTCAAATTTCAAATTTTAGCGGGCTGCGAAGCAGATATTTTAAAAGATGGTTCAATTGATATTAAAGATGAAGTTTTGGCGCAATTAGATTATGTTATTGCATCGGTTCACTTAAATACGAAAATGGAAAAAAAAGAAATGATGGCGCGCATTGAAAAAGCGATGCGAAATCCAAATGTGGATATATTTGGGCATCCCACAGGACGCATTGTAAACCAGCGCGATGAGTACCAAATTGATTTTGATAAAATATTAAAGATAGCCAAAGAAACCGGCACCATTTTAGAAATAAACTCTTCACAAAGATTAGATTTGCGCGATTTTTACATAAGGCGCGCCAAAGCCGAGGGCGTAAAAATGATTATTAATACTGACTCGCATCATAAAGATCAAATGAACCTTATGGAATATGGAGTCAGCCAAGCGCGAAGAGGTTGGGCAGAGAAATCTGATATAGTAAATACGTTGTCAGTCGAAAAACTATTAGAGCATTTCAAAGTTTAAATAAGATGCCACGGGAAAATTCAGCGGGAGCCATAGTGTTTAGGATAAAGGATAATACGCCGTATTACCTGCTTTTGCATTATCATTCTGGCCATTGGGAATTTCCCCGGGGCCATGCCGAAAAAGAAGAAACCCAAGAGCAATCTGCCAGAAGAGAAGTAGAAGAGGAAACCGGTTTAAAAGATTTTAAAATACTCCCAGGGTTTAAGGGATACACGAAATTTTCTTTCAGAAGGGTATATGGGTTGCAGGGCGAAGCCAGGAAAAAGGCCCCATGGGTCTTTAAAATTGTAACGCTTTATTTGGCAGAAACAGGAACCGAAGAAATAAAAATCTCCCATGAACACAAGGGATTTGCCTGGCTTACCTATGAAGATGCCATTAAAAAATTAGCAAAAGACGCAAAAAAAGTGTTTGCCGAGGCCCATGAGTTTGTTATGTCGCAAAAGAATTTATAATTAATATGGAGGGTGCCTTATAGCGTGGAAACTAAAAACAGGCTTTAGAGAGCCTGTTTTTAGTTTAACTTCTGCGTAGTTTCGCGTCAGTTCTGCGATCACTTTTTGGCTTCTTCTACAATCTTCTCAAAAATTTCGGGATGTTTTTCTATAAGCTGGGCCAAGATTTTCCTATCCAATTCAATTTTTTTCTTTTTTAACTCGTTCATAAATCTGCTATAGTTGATCCCCAACTTGCGGCAGGCCGCATTAATTTGAAGCTGCCAGAGTTGGCGAAAATCCCTTTTTTTGACTTTCCTGTCACGATATGAAAAAGTCCAAGCATGGCGCAAGGCATCTTTTGCCAATTTATATTTTGATTTTCTTCCGTATTTAAAACCCTTGGCATGTTTTAATAAATGCTTCCTATGCTTGTGGGCTGTTTTTCCTTTTTTGACTCGTACCATGGTGTGAATTTACAATTTACAATTTGAAATTTGAATTCAATATTTCAATAATTAAATATTTAAATTTGAAAACACGACGTCGCCTGCATGCGTAAGCAGGGGTTTTAATCATTTCAAATTCAGTTAATTCAAATTGATTTCAAATTTCAAATTTCAAATTATTTTTTAAACCTGAAGATATCTTTTAATTCTTTTGGTTTCAGATTTTGAGATTTGAATCCACTTTCTTCCCTTTCTCCTCATTTGTCCGGTTTTTTTTGCGCGGTAATGATTCTGGCCTGAAAGCCTTCTTAAAATCTTGCCGGTTTTTGTAATTTTAAAACGCTTGGTTAGCGCTTTTTTTGTCTTATTCATTTACTTATTAATGGATTATTTCTTTGAAATTATCATTGTGAAACCCTTTGGCTCTCGTTTTAGTTCCCGTTCAGTTTTAATAGGCAGTAATTTATCGGCGGTTTCCAAGAAAAATGATATTTTCTTTTTTGCAAATTCGCCCATGGCTTTTTCTCGTCCCCGCAGCACCATTTGAAGTTTAACCTTGTCGCCCTCTTTTAAAAACTTTTCCGCCTGTTTGGCTTTTACTTCAATATCGTGAGGCGACGTATTAAATCCAAGCTGGATCTCCTTAAGTTTTGAAATATGGGTTTTTACTTTTATTTTCCGCTCTTTCTTCTGCAAAGAATACAGGTATTTTCCGTAATCGGCAATCCTGCATACCGGCGGCTCAACTTTTTCGGTAACCTGTATTAAATCTAATCCCTTGGATTTTGCCAAGTCAATGGCCTCAAAAATATTTTTCACGCCAAGTTGCGCGCCAGTTTCATCTATTACCCGCACCTCTTTAGCCCGTATGAAATTGTTGATAGGTATTCTTTCCAAATTATAACTTTAATTAGTGGAGATGGAGGAGTTGAATCCTCGTCTGAAAAGCTATTAAAAACAATTCTACAAGCGTAGCTCATCTTTAATTTAAGATATGAAATAAAAGATAAGCGAAATTTTCATATCCTAGCTTTATTGGGTTTTGGTAATTACTTTAAAGCTAAAATAATTACCTATCCCGATTATATAACACCTTTATCTACCTACCGGGAATCAATAGTAAAGATGTAGCACTAAGCGTATGCTAATGCTGGTTGCCTCTTATTAAATAAGTTAGCAATTATTGTTTTCTCAAAGTTTTATGAGGTTTGAGAATACTCAGCTTGCCTTGTTTTTAAAGGACAAATCATCGAAAGCTTTCATCCCCATGTCTTAGCGACTCAATTCTCTCTGGGTATCGCGTTCCACGTCTCGCTTTTTAATCTTCTCTTTCTTGTCAAATTTTTTCTTTCCCTTGGCCAGTCCAAACTCAAGTTTTATCCTACCATCTTTTGCGTAAACCTTCAAGGGTATGAGGGAGAAACCCTTCTCATTTGCCTTTCCGGCAAGGTATTGGATCTCCTTTTTATTTAAAAGAAGCTTCCTGGTTTTTTCGGGGTTATAATCGGCCGGGGCGTTTTTTGGCTGGTAGGGAGGTATCTTGGCCCCTAGCAGATAAGGCTCCCCGTCTTGCATGACGACATATGATCCCGCTAAATTGATTCGCCCATTTCGTATGGATTTTACCTCTTGGCCGATTAATACCAAACCCGCCTCATATTTTTCAATGATTTCGTAGTCAAAATAGGCTTTTTTATTGTCGGCATAGATTTCCATTGCTATTACCATAACATCTTTTATCCTTCGCGGGCAATGACAATGCCCCAAACTTGTGTTGACTTGGCTTCTTTTAAGATTCTTGCGCATTCAGCCATAGTGGAGCCGGTGGTATACACATCATCAACTAAAAATACCTTTTTTCCCGCTATTTGGGCGGGATTTTTTATGGCAAAAGCATTAAGCAGGTTTTCTTGGCGGGCTTTTGCCGAAAGCTTCATTTGCTCCGCTGTTTCCCGTATTTTTACTAATTCGTCCCTTGCCACAGGAACTTTTAACACTTGTGAGAGCTCATCAGCCAAAGCGCCTGCCTGGTTATAGTCGCGGCTTTTTAATTTGCTTTTTCCCAGGGGGACAGGAACCAATACGCTGTTTTCCCATATTGCTTCGGTGTTGTTTTTTGCCAATACCAGGTGTTCTACGACGATTCCGGCACAAGTCTCTGCCAAATCTTTAACGTACGGCTCATACTTGAAATTATGGATAAGTTTTCTGGTCAAAGATTTTTCTTTATAGGGCAAGGCAGAGTACAGGCCGGAAAGCTTGTGGTCTTGGCATCTTTGGCATTTGCCGTTACTGTGGTGGTCTGGCGCAAGCCGGATAGGGTTTTTATTGCACAGGCAATAGTTGTATTCTGAAATTTCCAAGGTTGCTTTGCAGTCTTGGCAAAGGTAGGTGCCTTCTTTGTTGCAGCCAAAACAGAAAGAGGGGAAAAGCAACTCTAATATAACATCATTGTATTTTTGAATAGATGATTTATCCACAGTGTGGTTGTCTTTCTTTCATTGTACAATAAAAGGAAAACAACAAGAAGTTGGACATTTTTTGTTGTATATGAATAACCCCAATGAAAGACTTTTTAAAAAACCCTTTTAAGATGTTTTTTCCCAAAAAAATGGTGGGAATAGACATTGGCACAGCTTCAATTAAAATTGTGGAGCTTTCCCGTTGGGGAGAAGGGAAAACCTTGGAGAATTATGGAGAAATGAAATCCACCTTTATTTATAAAGAACCCTTAACGAACGGCGAAAAAAGCAATGGGCTTTCAGCCAGCTTTGTGGCCACTGCTATAAAGGCGATTTTGCAAGAAGCTAGAATAAAAACAAAAACAGCTATTTTTTCAATTCCTGATTTTTCAACTTTTTGCACTTCTTTTGATATTCCCTCAATGCCGGAAAAGGAAATTCCAGATGCTATCCGCTATAATGCGTCCCAGTATATTACGCTACCGGTAAAAGAAGTTACCTTGGATTGGAGGATTGTAGAAAACGCTTCAACAGATTCACGCCCTTCGTTAAGGGTATTCTTGGTAGCTATTCCAAACCAAGTGGTGCAAGAGTACCGGAGTATCGCCAAAATGGCCGGTTTAGAGCTTTACGCCTTGGAGGCAGAAGCATTGGGGATTACCCGATCACTGGTGAAGAATAATAAAAAAACGATATGTGTTATGGATATAGGCGTACAAAGTTCTACCATAAATATTATTGATAAAGGTTTTTTAATTCGGAGCTACAGTTTTAATTTTTACAGCGGCCAATTGGCGAAAGCAGTTTCTGCGGTACTTGGAATAAGCCTTGGCCAGGCAGAAGCTATAAAAAACAAAGAAGGCCTTATTTTTTCTAAGCAAGGGATTGCCGAAACCTTGTATCCCTTGATTGACCCCCTTTTAATAGAAATAAAAAGCATTTGCGCTGAATTCTTGCAAGCAGAGAAAAAAGAAGTTGAGGAAATTTATTTAACCGGAGGCACCGCAAACTTACCGGGATTAAAAGAATATTTTGCTGAAAGTTTTAAGAAAAATGTATATGTGACCAATTGTTTTTCAGAATTTTTATATCCGCCCATTCTTGACCAAACTCTCCGCCAAATGAGCCCTAGTTTTTCAGTAGCGGTGGGGATAGCCTTAGGAGGGTTGGAAACGTAATTTTAGACTTCTGTTTTTTGTTGTATAATGAAGTAATACATTAATACTTTTGCAATGGATTTTAATCTACCAAACCAATTAAAAGATAAATCGTGGAGGGTGAACTTTTTGTTTTATTCCGCTCTTGTGTTGCTGATGATTGCCATTTTTTGCTACGGAATTTTTTGGTTAAAAACATATCTGCAAAATCAGAAAATTGGCGAATTGGATAAACAAATAAGTGAATATGGCACCGACCAAGAGAAACTCTACGAAAAAGAGGTTTTAGGGCACAAAAAAACGATAGATGATTTTGCCGCCATAATCGGTGACCATAAAATATCTTCAAATGTGTTTGTTTTTATAGAAGAAAATACCTTGCCAAGCATTTGGTTCTCAAATTTTGACATGTCAAAATCTACCAACGAAATTAAATTATCGGGGGAATCGGCAAGCATGGAAATCCTAAGCCAGCAGGTCCAAATTTTTGAGAACAAAAAAGAGCATGTTAAGAGTATAAGTGTTTTGGAATCTGAGACTGGCGCTAATGGAAAAATTAAGTTTATTTTAAATCTTTCGTTGAACCCTAACATTTTTACCTATGGAAATAAATAAACCCGTATCCACTGTTATTATTTTTATTATCACGCTTGTTCTTATTTTCCTTTTTGTTTGGCCGAAATACCAAGAATCAATAGTATTGCAAAAAAAATTGGCCGAAAAACAAGCAGAGTATAATAATAAGGCCATGTATTATGTAAAAATATTAGATGCGATGAATGAAATCAATAGCAGAAAAGAAGTAATAGGAAAAATTAGCAGCGCCTTGCCTTCAGATGTTGCTTTTGCTCCGCTGGTGTATTTTTTGCAAAAAAAATCATCTGAAGCGGGATTAATTATAAAATCAATAAAATTTTCAGAGGTTTCTAAAAAAAATCCTAATCAAACCTTAGATGGCAGTGGAATTAAAGTGATTAAGTTTAACATGAATATATTAGGGAACTACCAAGGTTTGAAAAATTTCCTTTTATTATTAGAAAGATCGGCTCGTTTATTTGAGGTGGACAGCATCTCTTTTAATGCCCTCCAGGCTCAACAAGGATTATCTCAGTCCAACAACCAATCCCAGACCTACAATTTCTCACTGGACTTGCAGACCCACACTTATTAAATTTGAAATTTGAATTCAATCTTATTGAAAATTGTCCCGCAAACGGGATCCCGCCTTGCGGGAAAAATTGAAAATTCGTTTATATGGCCATTGTATTTGTATCGCCAAGAAAAGTGCAAAAGATGTTTTTTGGGGGCATCATTACCCTGATAGCTTTGCTTTTGTTTGCAATTTCTCTCCTTGTCCTTCTGCCTGAACTTAGAAATAAGTTAAACGATATTCCAGCTAATATCCCTGTAAGGGGGGATTTTAATGGACCAGACCTGAAAATTAACTTTAGAGCAATAGATTCAGATGAAGTTAAAAATTTAGAACCGTTTGGCGCCATGGAAGGAAATTTTTCTTATATCGCAGAAGATGAGAATGGAAGGCAAATTACGGGGAAAATATCTGCGGCAAGCAGAGAAGATGCTGAAAAGAATTTAGCGGCAATGGGTTTAACAATACAAAGCATAGAAGAGATAACGATAGGCAGAAATGAGCCCTTTGTCCCTTATTATCAAACGGAAACTAAATAATATAATACCTATAGCGTATGAAAATAATTCAAGAACTATACGGAGAAGGCGTCATCAATGAATCAAGAAAGAATGAATTGCAGAATGAATTGAAAAAGACCGATAAAACCGAAGAGGAAATTATCTTGCAAAATAAAATTATTGATGAGGACTCTTTATTTAAATTAAAGAGCAAGGTTATTAAGACTCCCCTTGTACATCCGAATGCCGAAGGGGTGCCTTTAGATGTATTAGAACTGATATCTGAAGAGGCCGCCATTAACTATAAAATGATACCTCTCTTCAGAAAGGGCAATGTGATTGGAATAGGAATGGTTTATCCCGAAAATATATTGGCCCAAAACGCGCTTAGATTCTTAAGCCAAAAGGAAAATTTTACTTACGAAATAAATTTGATAACATTCTCCGACTTAAATAAAATTTTAAAACAGCATAGGACTTTAAAAGGAGAAACTAAAAAAGCTCTTGTAGAACTGGGAAAAGATAAAAATGAAATCTTGGCTGAAGCCAACAGAAATGCAAGCCCGGTAAATATTACCGATGAAGCCCCCATCATCAAGATGGTTTTGGTAATTTTAAATCATGCCATTGAAGGCAACGCCTCTGACATCCACATTGAGCCTGCAAGGGAAAAATTAAATGTCCGCTTCAGGCAAGATGGTATATTGCATTTAAGCCTCTTTTTGCCGATTAGCGTTCATCTTTCTATTGTGGCAAGAATTAAAATACTTGCTAATTTAAAGATTGATGAAAATAGGGTGCCGCAGGATGGCAGGTTTTCAGCAAGGATTAGCAATAAGGATATTGATTTTAGAGTCGCTACTCTGCCGACACTGTATGGAGAAAAGGTTGAAATTAGGGTATTGGATTCTACCTTAGGTCTAAAATCTTTTGATAAAATGGGACTAACCCAAAGAAACCTTGAATTGATACAAAGCGCCATAAAAAGACCCTATGGCTTGATTCTATCTTCTGGGCCCACGGGATCTGGAAAAACAACGACCCTGTACTCTCTGCTACGCGAATTGAATCAAGAAAGCGTAAACATTGTTACCATTGAAGATCCCATTGAATATTCTATTGCTGGGGTCAACCAGTCCCAGGTTAAGCCCGCTATAGGCTACTCTTTTTCAGAAGGGTTAAGGCAAATTTTACGGCAAGATCCTAATGTGATCATGGTGGGAGAAGTTAGAGATGAAGAAACCGCTAATCTGGTTATTCATTCCGCGCTAACCGGCCATATTGTGCTTTCTACATTGCACACTAATTCGGCAGTGGGAGTTATTCCGCGATTAATTGATATGGGGATAAGGCCTTTTCTTATCCCTTCAACATTAAGGATTGCCATTAGCCAGCGATTGATTAGGATCCTTTGTGACAAGTGCAAGAAAAAGGTAAGGCTTAGCGACAAAGTAAAAACTTTTGTTTTGGAGAATCTAAAAAATCTGCCAGTATCTGCAAAAAAAGAATTTGAGATCCCAAATCCTCTATATGGATATTCTGCTAATGGATGTGAAACCTGCAATTTTAAGGGGTATAAAGGAAGAACCGGCCTATACGAAATTCTGCCTATGACTGATGAATTGGCTGATATTATTCTAAAAAATCCGGTGGAGCATGTGATTTTACGCGCGGCCCAGAAGCAAGGCATGGTTACCATGGCCCAGGCTGGCATTATGAAAGTGTTAGCCGGTGAAACAAGCATAGATGAAATCATAAGGGCAACCGAGGAAAAATAATACGATAAATTTAAAATTTCTAATTTAAAATTTAAAAATAATACAAAAGCGCTAATAACTAAAACGTGTTTTTCATTAGAATTTTTAAATTGTTTTTGAATTTGTTATTTTAAATTGAAAATTCGCCATGAAAACTATTCTCTTAGTTGAAAATGATCCATTTATTGCAGGAGTTTATGGAAAGAAATTCAGAAAAGAAGGCTACCAAGTGGATATTGCCAACAACGGTCAAATGGCTTTAGAAAAGATAAAACATCATTACCCTGATGTATTGGTATTAGACACTGTATTGCCCAAAATGGATGGCTGGAATCTTTTAAAAAGAATACGTAATGATTTAGGGCTGAAAAATTTAAAAGTTATTATTCTTTCAAACGCTGCATATAAAGATTGCGCCAAAGATGTTTCTAGCTTAGGGGTAGAAAAGTATTTTTTAAAAGCAGAAAAAACTTCTCAAGAGCTAGCATTATCTATCGCAGAAGTACTTAAATAAATCACATAACCCATAACATAGAACACATAACAAAAAAAACGATGCCGTAGTTTTGTTCCATGTTCTATGTTGTATGTTTCATAAAGAATGGATTATTTATCACATTTAAAAAAGATTTTAGATATTGCCATGCAGGAAGGGGCATCCGATTTGCTTATTTCAGTGAACCACTCTCCCACCATACGGGTTACCGGGCAGCTTATTGCTTTATTGCGAGAAAAGAAAGTTACCCCAGAAGATGCAAAGGGATTTGCTTTTAGCTTAATTAATGAGTCTAAACAGCAAAAATTATTAGCAGAAAAAGAAATTGATTTTTCCTATGATTTTGACGGTAAAACAAGGTTTAGGGTAAATATCTTTTTTCAGCGGGATTGCATAAGCTTGGCAATGCGCCTTATTTCTTCAAAAATAAAAACCGTTGAAGAGTTATTGCTTCCGCCCATTTTGCATGAATTCAACCATAAAAAACAAGGGTTATTATTGATGACTGGCGCCTCTGGCCAGGGAAAATCCACTACGCTCGCAGCTCTTCTAGATGAAATAAACCACTCTAACGCCGTACATATTATTACGGTTGAAGATCCCATAGAATATATTTATACAGGGGATAAATCCATTATTGAGCAAAGAGAAGTTTCGGTTGATACCAATAGTTTTACAAGTGCGCTAAGGTCTATTCTAAGACAAAATCCAGATGTAATTATGGTCGGAGAGATGAGAGACTTGGAAACTATTTCTACTACGATCACCGCGGCTGAAACCGGGCACTTAGTGTTTGCCACACTCCACACAAATTCAGTTTCCCAATCCATTCATAGGATTATTGATGTTTTCCCCGCTGAACAGCAAAATCAAATAAGGTTTCAACTGGCAGGATCTTTGCTGGGCGTAGTTTCTCAAAGGCTGATTCCGCGGATTAGTGGAGGGTTTATACCGGTATGCGAAGTCATGATATGCAATACGGCAGTTTCTAATTTAATTAGGGAAAATAAAATTCATGAAATACCGACAGTGATTGAAACCTCATCAAAAGAGGGGATGATTTCTCTTAATAGAGCATTATCTGATCTCGTCAGAAAAAAGGAAATCTCCTTAAAGGATTCTATCCGTTATTCTTCAAATCCCTTGGAGTTAAAAAATCTTTTAAAATAATAATTGTTTTGACGTAGGGGCTATCTTGGTCCCTTAGGCTATGAAGTTTAATTATAAAGCAAGAACAAGAGCCGGGAAGATAGAAACCGGCGTTATTGAAGCTAGTTCCGAAGAAGCAGCAGCTCTTATTTTACAAAAATATAATATTTTTGTAACTTCTTTGGAAGAACAGAAGACGCAAAGATTTTTCTTAAGCAATATAAAGTTTGAAAGAAAAATTTCAAAAAAAGACTTAGCAATATTCTTCCGACAGCTTTCGGTGATGTTGGAATCCCGGGTTCCCGTAGTCCAGAGCCTTTCCAGTTTAGCCGGACAAACGAGCAAGAGTAATTTTAAAAAAGTAATATTAGACATATCCAGTTTAGTTGAAGAAGGCGTCTTGCTTTCAGAGGCCTTAGCTGCCCATCCGAAAATCTTTGATAGTTTTTATATCAACTTAGTTAAATCAGGGGAAGCATCCGGCAATATTGCCGGGGCGTTTAATTATATTTCAGAACACATAGAAAGAGATAACGACATCGTAGTGCAGGTTAAGCAGGCAATGATATATCCCGCTTTTGTAATATCGGTGCTTTTCATAGTCATTGGAATCATTATAGCGGAAGTAGTGCCAAAAATAGCAGATCTCATTAAGGAATCTAATACCCAGCCCCCCCTTTTTACGGTCCTGATGCTGAAATTTTATAAATTTTTAGAAAATTATTGGTGGGCCTTGCTGGCAGGGATATTCTTATTAATCTCTGCGGCATTTTTTTATTTTAGGACAGAAACAGGGAAAAGAAATCTTAATAGAATATCTTTAAAAATACCCTTAATAGGCAATATTTTGAAAAAAGTGTTTCTTACCCGGTTTTGCGGCAATATTTCAACTTTAATGGTAGCGGGAATTTCCATTAATAGGGCCCTGAAAATTACGGAAGATACGGTGAATAACGTGGTCTATAAAGAGATTATTATGGCGGTAGAGAAAGAAGTATCGGAAGGAGAAAGAATAAGCTCGGCATTAGCGAAACATAAAGATTATTTCCCTTCTTTTGTCATTCAAATGATTAAGGTCGGTGAAGAAACTGGAAAGTTAGATAAAACATTAATAGAAGTGGTAAATTTCTATCAGAAAGATGTAAAAAGAGCCGTAGATTTATTTTCAACTCTTATAGAACCTATTTTAATAATATTTTTAGGCGCCATTGTAGCTATGCTTGCCGTTTCGGTTTTAGCCCCTCTTTATGGGGCGCTGGGAACCATCTAAGTGCCGCATTATGGCATATAGTTTCAATGCATGTTAAAATTAACTAACTTATAGGGCTTATGCAAACATCAAGATATAATCATAAGAAAAATAAATCTCTGGCGGGGTTTACCATTATTGAGCTGTTGGTCGTGGTTTCCATTATAGCCGTGCTAGCCTCTATTGTACTGGTAAATGTTACGGGGTATATCAATAAAGGAAAAAATGCCGCAATAAGGGGAAATTTAGCCACGGTGGTAACGAACGGATCCATATTTTATGATAACAATGGCACGTTTGATAACTTCTGCGCCAACGCCTACTTCACCAGCCCTTCAGCCGCAATTACCTCTGCGGGCGGTACGGCTGCTTGTGTTGAAAAGGGAGATAACACCGCCTGGTGCGCCTGCTCAACGATGAAGGTTACGGTTGAAGAGCCCTTAAACAGCACATTCTGCGTAGATTCTACGGGGTATAAAAAAGTAACGCAAAACATCGGTTTGTGCCCTACAAGATGCCCTGCGGCAGGAGCGTGTGTGGATTAGAGTTACAAAACAGATTAGAATTAGTTTTACAAGGAGTTATCCACAGACTTATATTGCGTATACTGGTGATACATATTAAAATTGTATTAGCTGATAAAACTTATGCGAACATCAAAAGGTTTCACCATCATTGAACTGTTAGTCGTAGTTTCCATTATTGCCGTATTGGCTGCTATTGTACTAGTGAATGTAACGGGCTATATCAACCGAGGCAAGAATGCTTCAATAAAATCAAATTTGGCTACCGTAGCGACGAATGGTTCTATTTTCTTCTATAATAACAGCACCTACGACGCCTTCTGCACCAACGCCTACTTCACCAGCCCTTCAGCGGCAATTACTGCTGCCGGCGGCACGGCTATTTGCACCGAGA
>Ga0155859_104_pt1 | contig 14923 bp, 14 predicted proteins | sample RifCSPlowO2_01_FD_107513 | JGI IMG/M metagenome (GOLD analysis project Ga0155859, IMG submission 107513) | Candidatus Staskawiczbacteria bacterium RIFCSPLOWO2_01_FULL_40_39
AGCTTCCGGGGTCTTTCCGTCTAGCCGCAGGTAACCAGCATCTTCACTGGTATTGCATTTTCACCGGGCGCCTCGTTGAGACAGTCTTCAACTCGTTAGGCCATTCATGCGGGCCGGAACTTACCCGGCAAGGGATTACGCTCAATTTGTTACTCAATATCAGTAAGTCATTCTGATACCATTGATGCAGTCATTTCTGCTGCATTCTGCATATCGCTATGCAGTTCGGACTATATCTTCTCCAATTGTAATGGAGCCTGGCGTATAGTCTCTGAGGGTTCTTGAATTTCAAGTCTTCCCTGCTGATTGACCGCAATCAGAAATTTTTACGCAATGCGTATTCTGATATACTCGGTTTTTCCAGCATTTAGCCAAGTTTTACAAAGGCATCGTAATACCTTTGGACGATTCATCTTTTTATTACCCACCATTGTGGGAGCCTCTATGTCGCCATAGAGATCGGACTATATCTTCACCGAAATTAACGGTGTCTGACGTATAGTCTCTGAGGATTTTTGAGAATCTAGGTAGTCTTGCAGATTATATTTTCTTGTCCTTCCCTTTCCTTCATTAATCTTTTCTCGCAACATGATGATTTCTAGAAGACCATCTTTACTAAGATGCTTTCTGTTCCTCATAATGTTTGCCGCTTCGCTAAAAATAGCAAAGTTTTTCTTTTTCGATTCTGAAAAAAAATTATAATGCTTAAAAAATGGAATGATTACATTGCGAATATCATCTGGACTCGAAACAATGTAATAATGTACTCCATCTCTTCTTGTCTGCAGTCTCCCTATCCCGAGATATTTTTTCATCATATTAAGATTAGAAATATCTCTTTGCGCAACATTAAAGATTAACGTGGATTGCCATTTCCCAACGAAGTCTTTTCTTTTTCTTAAAGAAATAACAAAACTTCCTTCTCCATCTACAAAACCGGCGATATACCAGCCAATATTTGGAGGGATTTTATCAATCCATGATTCTAATGTTTCTTGTGGTATAGTTGAATTATACCACTAATTCTCAAATCTTTCCTGCTGATTGTCCGCACCAATAGATTTTTACCTTTCGGTACTATTGGATACTCGGAGTTTCCAGCATATAGTCAGATTTTATAACTACAATCGTTTTCTATAGTTATCGCCGACGTTCACTGGTGCTTCATTCAGTGGGCCCGTACATCACGCTAAGCGCGATGACGAGAATCTTGAATTTAGTATCTGGTAGCTGGAATAGAATTTTGAATTTAGAATACAAACGTTTTTCACATTCATTATTCTTTTATTCCATTCAAGCTTCAAGATACAAGATTCTAGATTCAAGCATCACGCGCACCGTGATGCACGGACTCCCAAACTTAACATTCCAGCACTGGTCAGGCTTCACCCCCTATACATCCTCTTACGAGTTAGCAGGGAGCTGTGTTTTTGATAAACAGTCGGTTGAAGTACGGTTGTTGCAGCCGCTGCCCTACGGGGCAGCGGACAATTGACCATTAACAATTGACCATTAACCAAAAAGTTAAATGTCAAATGTCAAAAGTTAAATGTCCGCTGTCCTGTAGGACAGCGGCAGGACATATTGCGAACTTACGTCCACTTGTTTGCCTAGTTCCTTAACGAGGTCTCACCCGTTCACTTTAGCATACTTACGCTTGTCCACCTGTGTCGGTTTGCGGTACGGTTTGAACGACCTTAACTTAATACGCCTTTTCTAGACAACGCGCTCACTTCAATTTATGACATTGCTGTCACATTTTCTGTGCTTTCACCTTACGGCTTAAGCCAAGAACGGAAATCCGATAATCCGCTAAAATTACTACATTGTGCAACGTATTAAAAAATCATCCAAGTGTTGGAATATTAACCAACTGACCATCGGGTACGCCTTTCGGCTTCTCCTTAGGACCGACTAACCCTTGGTTGAATACCATTGCCAAGGAAACCTTGGACTTTCAGTGGCCAGGGCTTTCACCTGGCTTGCGGTTACTCAGGCCAACATTCTCACTTCTTAACGCTCCACAGTCGGTTACCCTCCTGCTTCACTGCATTAAGAACGCTTCCCTACCAATTTTTTTGCCCGAAGGCAAAAAAATTCCATGTCTTCGGTATTAAACTTTAGCCCCGGAAATCTTTGGCGCATTTCGCCCCTCCAGGCGCATCGCGCTACGCGCGATGCGCAACATTTGACTTTTGACATGTGACATTTGACTTATTGTCAATTGTTAAATGTTAATTGTCAATTGTCGCATCACTCGCAGAGTGATGCGCCCAGTTTGGACAGTGAGTTGTTACACACTCTTTAAAAGATAGCTACCTCTAAGCTAACTTCCTGCCTGTCGAGGGCAAAACACTTCCTTCATAACACTTAGTTTAATTTAGGGACCTTAGACGATGATCTGAGCTGTTACTCTTTTGACCATGGAGCTTAGCCCCCACGGTCTAACTGCCTAGCCAATACATAGGGTATTCGGAGTTTAATTCGAAAACCTGGAGAAACTCCAAGGATTTCGATTTAGTGCTCTACCCCCCTATGCTGACGCTAGACGCCAGCCCTAAAGCTGTTTCGGGAAGAACCAGCTATTACGTAACTCGATTAGCTTTTCACTCCTTACCACAAGTCATCCCAGAGGATTGCACGACTCACGGGTTCGGACCTCCAGGCGCATTTCTGCACCCTTCATCCTGCTCATGGTAAGCTCGTCACGCTTCGGGTCTTGTACCTCCAACAAACGCGCTATTAACACTCGCTTTCGCTACGCCTACACCCCGTAAGGGCTTAGACAAGTTGGAGAGACAAACTCGTTGGCTCGTTCTGCAAAAAGCACGCCGTCACCACGCGCATCATACTATGCATGATGCGCGACATTTGACATGTGACATTTAACATTTGACTTTCGCGATTTTTGCTCTGCAAAAATCGCGCGTTGGTCAATTGTCAATGGTTAATTGTCAATTGTCGCATCATACCCAGTATGATGCGCATGGCTCCGACTCTTTGTAAGCAAATGGTTTCAGGTTCTATTTCACCGGGGTCAACCCCCTACTTTTCACCTTTCCCTCACGGTACTGGTTCACTATTGGTGATATTAAATATTTAGTCTTGGCCGATAGTTCGGCCTGCTTCCTGCCAGGTTATCATGCCCGACAGTACTCAAGAAATCTAACAAGGAGCGTGAAATTATTTTAGAATACGGGGCTATTACCCTCTATGGCGCCCCTTTCCAGGGTGCTTCTTTTAATAAATCACCTAGATGCTCTCCCTCGGCAGTCACTATTTATTTTTCGACTATACGAAAAATAAATAATGCCCCCGACGTTAAACCCTTACAACCCAGAATCTTTTTAAAGATTCTGTTTAGACTCTTCCCTCTTCGCTCGCCACTACTAAGGGAATGTGCGCCACCCTACGGGGTGGCGAACATGTAACCTTTAACATTTAACATTTGACTTAATGAAAAATTTTTGTTTCACAAAAATTTTTCATCGTTGGTCAATTGTCACCTGTCAATTGTCAATTGTTCGCCATCCTGTAGGATGGCGCGTTGTTTTCTTTTCCTCCGCTTACTGAGATGTTTCACTTCAGCGGGTTAGCTTCTTGGCATTACTGCCAAGATTATTGCGTATTACCGCAATAGAGTTTCCTCATTCGGACATCGCCGGATCAAAGCTTGCTAGCCAGCTCCCCGACGCTTATCGCAGGCACGCCACGTCCTTCATCACTTTAATATCCCAAGGCATCCGCCATTCGCTTATAACCTATCCTTCGATAAACTCAAGATAAGACCTTCTGTAAAAAGAAAGTTTTAAGAATTTATCAAAAGTTATTTTCCTTGCGCTAGTTTTTGCGATAACGCAAGGTTGCGTAAGTATCTATTTCGCGTTTTGCGCGAAATAGTAATAGATACAGATTTTATGTATCTTTCCTCATGCTTGCATGAGGAAATTCGAAATTCGAATATCGAAATTCTAAACAAATTTAAAATTCTAATTTTAAAAATCCCAAACGTGTTTCAGATTTCGGATTTCGTGCTTCGGATTTCCTTGTGCTTTGCACAAGGTTGTATGCTTTGTTACCTTTCGCAATTAACCAAGACCCCTCAGTTAATTGCGGACCTTGCTTGCCGCGTTTTGAGGACGGCGACTATATGCCTTTTAAGCATATTTTAACAAGGGTAAAATTGTCAAACTACTTTCATAATTAATCCACGATTAGAAATTATATTAACTTCCAATCGCAGATCAACTAATTTTAATAAATTAAAAACCGCCTTTTGCAGCGGATTTTCAAACCGAAAAAAAAGAGTTCAGAATTTATCCGCGCTTTTTTAATGGTATTTTAATTTGATTTATCATGTGGTTATCAGTTTATTCTATTTACTAAACCGTGTCAATAGCTTTGATTAGAATCTGGAATTTAGGAGCTAGAAGCTGGAATTTTTGCAATAAAGAAACGTAAAGCGGCGGCCTTACTGGGCCGCCGCTTTATATATTCCGCGTCATTCCGCGAAAGTAATTTCTTAAATTACTTATTTATTATCAATCTTTCTTTTCATCTCACTAATTACTTGGGCCGCAGTGTCTTTTCCGCCAAGCCCAATTGCAATTGCCACTCCTAACGAAACTGTCCCCACAATACCCCATACAATAGCCATGTACAAAGTTTTTATTAAATCGCTGCTTGGCAAAAGCTGTTCTAAGATTAAGAAAATGGTAAATATCCAAATTGCCCATTTGACAATAGAAGATGCAATATACCCATACCCTACTTTCATCTTTTCTACTGAAATTCTTATAATCTTTTCTAGAATATCTGATATGATCACCGCTACCACGAAGATTAATGAAGCCACCACCACATTTGGCAAGTAGTTAAGCACTTGGGTTAAAATCATTCCGAACTGAGCCAGCTTTAGAATATCAACGGCTATCAATAACGAGACGATAACAAATACCCACTTAAAAATAGCGCCAATAAATTCAGATGGATTCACATCTACATTAGCCCTTTGAAGAGCCTTATGCCACCCTTCCTTGTCAAAAATCTTATTAAACTTTACTGATTTTAAGATTTCAGTTATTATCCTGCCAATGCCAACCGAAATTAAGTAGCCAATAACGAAAACTATTATCGCTAATAATAAGTTTGCAACAAAACTGATGAACTGTTGCAAGAACGGCTGGATAACCGATAAGACCCATTCACTATATGTCATAACTAATTAAACTCGAAATTCGAATATCGAAATTCGAAACATATTTTGAATTTTAGATTTAGAATTTGTTTCGGATTTCGGACTTCGTGCTTCGGATTTTATTCTTACTTTATCCTTTTAAAAGATAGGATTTTCGACCTTTAACTTAAAAGGATAATACTTACTATATTATCCCCTTTATTAGGTAAATAAATCAAGCCCTTCCTGTGAATAACTATTACTTTATATACCTTTGCCATTCTTCAGGCACATCTATGGTAAGATTTACCATTCTTTCTTCAGTTGCCGCTTTAAAAGTGATATGAGCAGCGCGTAATGCGATAGCTTTATCGCCTTCCCATTCCTCTCCTTTGTATTTTATATCTCCTAATATAGGAAACCCCGCAAATGACAACTGCGACCTGATTTGATGAAATTTCCCCGTATCTATTTTAATTTTTAGCAATGAATATTTGCCGTTTGATTTTATCACTTCATAGTAAAGGTTTGCTTCCTCCCCCTTTTCAGATTTTCTTGCTTTTTTCAGTTTTTCATCTTTAATAACATGATGAGTCAGTAATCCTTTATTTTTTCCAGGATTACCACAAACTATCGCATGATACATTTTTTTTACTTCCCTATTCCTAAACTGCTCCGATAACCGTGAAGCTCCCTTGCTAGTTTTGGCAAACAGCATAATGCCTGAAACCGGCCGATCTAACCGGTGTACCAACCCTAAAAATACATTACCTGGTTTTTTATACTTTTCTTTTAAATATTTTTTAATTTCATCAAAGATGCTTATGTCCCCCGTTTTGTCACCCTGGCTCAAAACCCCCGCAGGCTTAACAACGGCTATGATATGATTATCTTCATATAAAACTTGCAATTCCATCGTAAGTATGACATTAATTAATTAGCACACCATACCCGCCCAGCTAGTGTTTGTTTCCTGCGAAAGGAGGAAACGCCATGCGAGTTGACATTTATGTCTACTCAACGACTTCAAATGGAGCGTTGGCCAAGAGTTTTTTTACGAAAAGCTTCCAGTGGCAATCTGCTCCCCCGGCAATCGGCACCATCATTCCTCTGCAAAGCAATCACGGAAAAGGACGCTTACACCCAGGAGTAGTCACCGATGTTAAGATTACGGATAACACTGCCACAGTTAAGGTGGGGACAGAAACATCGAAAGAGGATTTGCGGGATTCCTTTATTCCGGATAATTGGAAAGAAATTTCCATACTGCCAGAATAGTCGCCGCAAATGAACCCCGTAGAAATTTACTTTCACGGGGTTTGATTTTGTGATAAAAGTTGCTGTATTCTTTCTGCTTCGCTTTCAACGACTGGTCCATCATAATCGCCGCTATGGCCGGTTGAACCTTCATAGGACGGCTTTTTTTGATCCAAATGGAGCTTAAAAATAAAGCTTTGGCTATTCTGGACAATATACAAATGAAACCGTGGGTAGTCATTTCTCCCTATTTTTTTAATTATGCTAAACTCACCATCATTTTGAAAGTACGCTGGCATATATCCAATCGTCCGCATCAGGTCGTTAATACTTTTATTTATGTTTTTAATCTCAAACTGCATATTGATAAACTTTTACTTATATAATACTATGTAACCAGCACATTAGTACACCTTTATCTAAAATAGGGAGTGCATCATGGCTCAGGAAAGCAAAAAATTTGAAATTTCATTGGAACAGGTTAAGGCACTAGTCCCAGGGTATCATATTGTAAGTCACGATGAGCTCTGGGCAGTCTACAAGGCCCTCCAAGTGCTTTGGGAAGAGGAGTCAAAAGGCTTACCCGAAGACTTCAGACAAAAGTTATTTGCTATTGAACAACATGTCTACGATTACCTGGTTAATTCGCCGGGTCCTACCCGCCCCACTACGGCCCAAAGTCTTGCACATCTAAAAAAACTCCTATCAAACAAAGACTGAAAATAGTCAACAGTTGCCTTCCCTAAACCATATCTGCGAGGTGCTAAATGATTATTTATCGTCTCGAATACCATCTTGAAGGGCATCGTGCATTCCAAAATCTAAATAATGTTTGTGAAACAATTTCTAGAGAAGAGGCTTTGAGAAAAGCTGAAGAAATTGTTTCTAATCTTGAGGAATTGTAAGATACTGGAAGCTCAAGTGCGACCCTGTACGCCATTGAAGAAAAAAGAAGTGTCATAAAAAACTTCTAATGACCCTTCTTGGGGCCACATACCCCACGACTAACCACCGTAGGGTTTTTATTTGAAATTCTATTTGACAATATACAAATTATGCAATAACCTAATGCTAGCACACAACCTTTTCTTGAGGGAACTTGCTATGAAGCAACAGATCTATCAGTTTACAACCTTGGCTTTCTTGTGGATTGGAGCATTGCTAATCTTTTCTTCAGCGCAACTTCTTGCTCCGCCTGATAACTTTCAAGCAATACGTGATCAACTTCTTCCGACTGGTGACGTTATGAGGCTCTTTGGGGGACTCGGATCAATTGTAATTGGAGCTTTGATGGCAATACATCAAAAGAAATTGTTCCCTTAGATCTTTAAAACCGAGACAATATCTCGGTTTTTTTATTACTCCTGGATTTTCATAAGTGATTCTTTTATCCGTTCTATTTCTTTTTCAACCAAGAAACCTTTACTTATAGCATTACGCGAACGGGAAGAATTTTCCATAGATAGATCAAAATAATGTCCGCGGTCGCCTCCATTGAGTATTTTTACCAATAGATGAAATCTTAGATAGTCGTTTTGACCAACATTACGAACCAACTCAAACTCATTCCCCTTAAAACGCAATAACCGATACCCGGCAAGCCGTTCGATATCGCCAACACTATGATCTAAATCTAAAAGAGTAAATTCCATAATACGAATGTTTGACAAATTATTATTTATATAATACTATATAACCAGCACACGAGCAAGCGTTTTGCTCAAGACACCGTTCATCGAGGTTCTAATGCATTACTTTATTTTGATTGCCCCGACTGAAGAATTTGAGAATTCTCCACTGGCAGTGGAAGAATTTGAACTACCTGCAAACAAGGCTAAGGCTATCCAACATGCTAAAAAGCTGGCAAATAAGAAAAGGTTTCGCATGCCGAATGGAAAAACTTGCCACGGAGTTCCACTTCTCTTGGAATCCAAAGGCATAAAAGATGAAGTTGCAAAAATAGTCCGCGGCTGGTAACCCACGAGTACTCGTGGGTTTTTTATTGTTTCAAATTCAAATATTTCAAATTTCAAATTTCAAATTCACACTAGCCGTGCTTAAACTCAACAACATCCCCGTCCTTCACAACATATTCCTTCCCTTCCGTTCTAATCAATCCTTGCTCGCGGGCTTTGGCGTAACTTCCTGCCTTCAATAAATCTTCCCAAAAAATGACTTCTGCTTTTACGAATTTTTGCTCAAAGTCACTATGAATTACACCCGCGGCTTTTGGAGCCGTATCACCTTTATGAATTGTCCAGGCTCTTGTTTCATCTTCTCCGGTCGTTAAAAACGTCTGCAAACCCAATAATTCATACGATTTTTTAATTAAAATATCGGTTCCTGATAATTCTGAAAAACCCAGCCCCACCCGTTCCTCTTTATTTAACCCCTCCGATTCATATTCACTTGCAATATCCATTATCAAAAAATTGGGATGTCGGACATCCCAATTTGGGACGTCTTCTGGTTTTCCATTGAGTAAATATAGTCGGGGCTTAAAAGTTAACAGTTGGAAGCTTTTTAGAATTTCCGCTTCGTCTTCTTCAAAATGTAGGTCAATTAATACTTTCTGCTGGCTCAAAAATTCTTTAGCTTTCTTTAAAACCTCATTTTCCTTAATAGAATCTTTTTTCCCTGCCCGTACATCCCCCGCTAAACCATCAATTCTTTTATTTACCGTTTCTAAATCTTTTAAAATCAGTTCTACGTCTAAAATTTCTTTATCTTTTAAAGGATCAATCTCTGTTTGGGTATTGATAATGTCTGGGTTTTTAAATGCGCGCAGCACATACACAATGGCATCTGTTTCCCTGATATTTGCCAAAAATTTATTGCCTAGCCCCTCCCCTTCACTGGCTCCTTTTACCAAACCAGCAATATCAACAAAATCCACCGTGGCATATATTTTTTTCGCAGACTTGCTTAATTCAGCCAATTTATCAACCCGTTCGTCCGGAACCAAAACAACCCCGACATTGGGGTCTATGGTAGCAAATGGATAATTAGCAATCAGTACCTGCTTTTTGGTTAATGTTTTAAATAAGGTTGACTTCCCTACATTTGGCAAGCCAACAATTCCAATACTTAAGCTCATTTTTATGATTTATACTATATTTTTTACCAAAAGAAAAGTGCCTGATCGCAAAAGCGATTCAGGCACTATAAAGATCCAGCTCCCGCACGCCGTTTGGTTTTACGCAACGATCGTGTACGAGGTCGCAGAGTCCTCTGAAGCCCATAGTTGAACTTGGCCTCCGTTTTGGTCTTCGCTCACTCCCCGGAAAATGAAACCGCGCAGGAGATTTCCCGTTTCCAAGTCGGTTGCGGAAAACCCGAAGCCGGCATGGATGAACGAAAGCTGTAGACGCATGTCGCCCGACAAGCTACCGGGCGGCTTGATATCTGCCTGCACTGTCCAGGTTCCCATTGGTTGGAACGGCTGGGTCGTGAAGCTGAAAATCAGCTTGTCATCAACGAATGCCCCCTGAATGATATTGTCCTGGAAACCGTTGTTGTCGGTATGGACCAGCCGGTAGTTTTCAGCGTTTTGCAGGCTTCCTTGCGAGGCAATGAAGCTTACTGACGTTAAAACGGCAGCATTGGACCATGCCTGAAACTGGAGCAAGCTGACATTTTTCTGGCCCGGAGAAACGATTGCCGACGCAGGTTCCATGGGCACTTGATAAATGTCAATCATATGGCTCTCCAAGGTATGGAGAGCCGGTTCCGCGCCCCGGTACGAAATGTACCTATCGGGGACCGTGGCATTACGCAGGTTCTTGAAACTGGCATGAGCCAGCTCCATGCCCAGGCTGTCGCCTGACAAGTAGTTCCAAAAATCGGCCACTACTTGCATGCGAACCGGATGACTGCTTCTGACCCATACGGGCCGGAAAACCGTGAAATCAACCACATCGGACTCCCAGTCAGCGCTGGCATACGAGATGATTTTCTCATACCCGTCCGCGGCGACACCGTTCATGTCCGCACGCAGCGTGAAACCTCTGACGTTCTGGGCCAGCGAATCGCTGCCCGAAGCCGGAATGAATATCATTTCATCAAGGCGGGCAAATCCCCGCGATCCCCGCGGCCCGACGGTTTTCAGCGTCATCGCGGCAATCGGCTGATTGCTGGCGCCGGGCAAAATGTCCAGCGGAGCGACTTGTTGATTGATCACCCGCACCCACGGCATGGGAACAGGAATTCTGGGCCGCAGAGCACCTGCTGGCACCAACCTGTCTTCCAAAGCCTCAAGCACCGGACGAAACTGGTTATGCATTATAAACTCCTATTTGACAAAGGACATGTGTAACACCCATTTACGGGGTGAATTCCCTCACAAAAGAGAATGTTATAGCCTATCATACATGATTAATATTGTCAATACAACCAAAAACTTACGAATGGCAATTAAGCCCAATCCAAAAAAACCGAGGAGCTCCTCGGTTTTTTTATTTTTACTAAACTAATCTAGAAAATTTATTGGTTTTGCTTCGTTTCTTCAAAGAACTCCTGATGTTCTTGCTACTATTTTTGCATGGTATCACGCATATTTTCAATTGATTCAGTATGCTGATCTGTAGAAGGGACATCTCTTATCATTTCCATGCACATAGCAACTTCCTCCCGTAATTCAGAAAAAGATTTTTCGCCGCTTGCCACTTTATTAAAAGCCTCTTGGCCTACCAAATTCTTAATGCATTCTATGAGTTCCTTCGACATGCCTTCAAAGTGGTTTTTTGCCCTCTCTCTGGCCGCTTGCCCATCATTTTCAGATTCATTAAATCCTTTTTGCGCTTGCGGCCTGAACTGTTCAATGCATTCTCGTATCTTACCCTTTAATTCAAAATTAAAGTGTTCACTTCCCTCTTTAAGTTTTTCAAATTCATTCCCAACTTTCTCTTTAAGGCAAGCTTGCACTTGTGTTGGCGCGCTTTTAAGAAAACGCGCCGGCTCGTTATTTCCGGATCCTTCATTAAAATGCACTGATTGAAAACAAATCCTAATCGTATCAGCTGTTTCCGGTGTAAGCTCTTGTTCGCCTGATTGTATCTTATCAAAGCTATCTCCAATTTTTTCGTGGATGCAAGCTAAAACCTCTTTCGGAATCTCTCCGGCTACCACCAATAAGGAACGTTGGCTGTGGTTAAACTTTTCAAAACATTCTTTAGTCTTAACGGCTATTTCGGGTCCTGGTGATAACTTACCGGCCTGGATATCTTCAATAATGTTTGAGCCAAGCAATGAAGTAAGGCAAGCAGCTACTTCTGGAGGGGCTTGCTCCAAGCCTTGTTTTAACCATACTAACCCATTTTTCATATGGCGCAATTGGCCTTCATCTATCATACCCCGATCTTTCGCAAAGTTGAAACATTCTTCCCGGTGAGATTCATCGTCACAGTATCTTTGGCAAGTTTCTTTGGAATTACAATTTCCTGGCCCCTTCCCGCCGCTTTTCTTTATCATTTCGCTTTGTTCATGATTGATAAAACCAGCTTCTTTTGCAAAATCAACGCATTCCTGAAAATGAGAAGTGTCTTGGCAATACTGCTCGCACCCATCCTTTGAACCGCAACCGCCGGGAGTCTGCCCTTTTTTTGCTAACTCTAGAAATTTCCTAAATTGGCCGGGGGCAATTTCATGGCTGCCCTCTGTCATAGCAAGGCCGGACTTCTCGGCAAACGCAATACACTCTTCTCCATGGCTGAAATCAGAACAATACTGCTGGCAAGATTCTTTTGATGTGCAATTTCCCGGCATAGTTCCTCCCGATCTTAAATAAACACTTACTTTTTCAGCCTGGCTTATATGGACATCTTCTGTTATGCCCATTTGCTTGGCAAAGGCTATGCAGTCTTCAATATGAGAGACATCGCTACAATACGTTTTACAGGAATCTTCAGAGTTACAGCCGCCGGGACCGCTCCCCTTTTGCAACGCATCTTTAAATTTATACGCCCGTTCTGCTTCAGCATCATTCATTAATCCGTGTTCTTTTGCAAATTGGATGCAGACATCCATATGGGAAGGGTTATTGCAGTAATCTCGGCACTCTTTTTTATTAGAACAGTTATCAAGCTCTGCAATCGGGAAAATAATTTCTTTTGGCGTTGCATCTGATCCGCTTGAATCATTCTGGGCATTTACAAATATGCTAAAACTCATAAGCACTCCTAGCAGAAAAATTGAAAAAATGATTTTTTGGTGATATTTTTTTATCATGGATTTTTTCAAAAACAATACATTACTGGAACGGATTTTTATAAACATTTTCCATGGCATTAGGCACATTGGTTTCCGGCATCTTATTTTCTATGGGATTTTTTGCGCCCTCATAGAGAGCGCTTCCCAACCCAACATTTTTCTCTTGGCCCTGATCTAACACATCAGGCTCTACTACTACATTTTTGGGCAACAGCAAACGATATACAAAAATTACTGCTAAAAAAGCCGCCATGGCAACGATTGCCACTGATAAGGGCAAAGGCACTCTTGAAAAAAATATATTATTTTCTTTTTCTATTTCTGTTTCCATTTAGTTATTATAATAATTCATAAAAAATAATAGAAGGCGGAGTTATCCACACGCAATTAAACAGAGGGCAATGCCCTCTGTGTTAATTTAAAATTTTATCATGTACTTGGGGAGAATCCCCGCCTCTTAATTGTCCCAATAATTTTAGTGGACCTGGCGAGAATCGAACTCGCATCTCCTCATTGCAAATGAGGTGTGCTACCACTATACCACAGGCCCTCTTATACATTTGACAATTAACATGTGACAAATAACAATACAAATCGTTGGTTAAATGTTAATGGTCAATTGTTGGAAATTATTTAATTCCCAGTATTTTAACCTTAATTTTCTTACCTTTAATTTCATAATTAAATTCTTCCCCCTCCTTCTTCCCCATTAATTGCTGTCCAAATGGTGATTGATAGGACATTTTATTTTTTAATATATCAGCTTCTCCAGGAGCTACGATAGTATACTTTTCTTCTTTGCCGTCGAATAAAATTACCAATTCAGAACCGACCTGCACCGCCCCATCCTCTTTTTTTTCAACCACGATGGCATCGTTTATAGCAGATTCCAGTTGTTCAATCCTACCTAACAAAAAAGATTTCATATTTCTTGCCTCATGGTAAGCAGAATTTTCTTTTAAGTCTCCAAAAGAAGCAGCTTCCGCAATAAGCTTAACAACCCTCCTCATTTCATTGGTTTTTAATTCCTGCAATTCCTCTTTAAGTTTTTTTAAGCCTTCTCCAGTAAAATATTGGGTCATATTAAACGAATTCTTAATTTAAAATTTCTACTTTTTAAATAATTTTTTAATAGATTCATACTACTATAAAATGAGGAAATTTCAAGAAAAAGCTACTCTAGGAGAGTAGCTTTTTGAAAAGAAGAAACTGGAAAAATTAGAGCGGAGAATATCTCTGTAAAAGAGCAAAATGCTGGACAATCGGCAAGCATCCGTTTTATAGGTTAATGTTCTCCCGTTGTACCCCTAGTCAACAAAACATTAACCATCACCGGTTTCCACTTGTAAACTGTCCAGCAAACTATCTTGAGCTTATCGCAAGACAATTTGCTGGACAGTTTTTACCATCACTTTTCTTAATTTAGTTTCTTAAAGCTGCCTCGAATAGTTGGTTTTCTGCCGAACCAGACTAAACGCATATCTGTTACAACAGAATTGCACCCTTCGCCAAAGCTTCGACCCCGGGCTTTTCCCAGGACGCCTTAGCGAAAAATGTTTCCGCAATAACATAGTCAACACTCAAATTTCAGATTTTGCAATCTAAAATTTTTAAAAAAATGATCCACGAGCAGCTTCCGCTACCCGTGCCTTGTTACGACTTAGCCCCTCTTACTGAATCTAGCTTAGGGCGCCTTGCGGCGCACTTCGGCTATCCCCAGCTTGCTTGGCTTGACGGGCGGTTTTTCGGTCACTAATATGCCGAACACCACTGGACGAACGGTTTTCCCGTATCCTAGCGGTTCCTGTTAAACTTAACAGGTTTGGTCCTTCCTTTCTATATAGAAAGTACTACGACCTCTGCAGACTTCTCTTTCACAATTGCAATCATCTCCGGTTTTCCCCGACCTTAAATAATTGTTACTCAACGAATGTTGAGAATGAATGAGATCTCCCTGGGTCATCTTAGAAAACATTTTCCTACATCTCGGCCTTCCGATTACTACAAATTTATGATCTCAAATGACTTCCCTGTGTACTCGATAGGTCGTCAAATTTGTAGCCATTTATTGAAGTGCTCAAGCTATAAAATGCCTCTTCGCCCTTCAGTGGATGCCTCGCGACATACACCTGCGATTTGGCTTCGCATTTTTTGAGATAAATGCGGCAAGATTTACACTTGCTTTTCTCTAAAACTGCCAGGCAACCCGAGTACAAGACTCAGGAACGTATTCATCGCCACGTAGCTGATTGGCGATTACTAGCAATTCCAGCTTCATGAGGG
>Ga0155859_111_pt1 | contig 7912 bp, 9 predicted proteins | sample RifCSPlowO2_01_FD_107513 | JGI IMG/M metagenome (GOLD analysis project Ga0155859, IMG submission 107513) | Candidatus Staskawiczbacteria bacterium RIFCSPLOWO2_01_FULL_40_39
TTATCAACGTTTATATACGCGATACTTACCTTGAAGTTGTATTTTCCTGAAAGTTTAGAAAGTGCAAATACTAAGTTTTTAGCAATAGTACCAACTCCGCTATAGTGAGTTCCGATTCCATCATAAGTTGCAATAATTATATGTTTGTTCATAAGATTATTTTATGAAAAAAGATAGGTCTTTTTTGTAGATTTTTGCAAACTCCTTGAGTTGCGTAATATCAAGTCGTCTTTGTCCTGCTTCAATTTTTGAGATGTGAGGTTGAGTTTTGCCGAGTAGCTTTGCTACCTTGGCTTGATCCAAGCCCTCCTCAAGGCGGGCCTTCTTAAGTTGCTCGACCGTATATTTGTGGTCTTTAGAAAATATTGCCTTTGTCATGATATATACATGATAGTATTCCGTTGTGTTATATTCCAAATTGTTATATGATGCAAACAGCCCTCGCCCCGTTTCCGCCCATTCAATTTTAAAAACCCCCCCGCGAAAAAGAAAAAGCATGGAAAGGCGGAACGGGGCGAGGGCGGGCTTCTTCTAAGGAAGAAGCAGTCGGAAAAAATACAAATTTAATATTGAGCCTCATGCCTGTTGTATCGCTAGTGGTTCGTCCAGCCCATGGAGTCCATCCTCGGCATCCGCCTCGGACATTTCCGCTAGGGCTACTCGCGCCTAGATGTCTAGGTTTGGCGCGTTTCCTCGCACTCCCGCTCTGCGGAGCGGGTGCTCGGGCGCCAGCTGTTTGGGGGAAGGAAGGAATCCTTCCCCCAGCTTCGGTCTCCTCCTCGCAGTGGTATTTTAGAGTATTCAGTGTTTTATTTAGGTTAGTGGTTCGCGTGTGTCTTTGCCTTCGTTTAACGTGCCTTCGGAGTCCGCCCTCGCACAACCCCCTTCCTCGTTTTCAAAATAGCTTTCGTGGTGTCGCTTCCGCTTCGGATTTCTGTATTGTAAGATTACGGCGGCGCTCATCCAAGGGCGTGGACGCCCTAGCGGAAATGTCCGAGACGCAAACCCATGTGCACTTGACCCACCCTCCCGTTCGCGTGCGCACACCTCGCCCGCGAAAGACAAAAGGAATCGCGGGCGGGTACTCCCTTGAATTGCATCAAGAGCAATATTCTCTCCGTTTCCGTTTATGAATCATTCCGATTCTTTTTGGGAAACAAAGTATTTAGTTTCGCCATAAAAATCATAATAGGGAAAGAATTCGGACAAAACGATGCTTGCACCATACTCGAGCAACTGTGGACCAAAGTTTGATCCTGTTTCCATAAAAAGGATCAGATGCTTATGATATTTTCGGGAAAGTTCAAATATTCTGTCCGCGGTTCCTGAAACAAAAATCATGCCTGTTGCCACGATATAATCAGCTTCTTTGATTTCTATTTCGAGATCTGTCTTTTCTCCACTCTCAATATTCGTAGAGTGAAGTCTCAGCCCGATTTTTTGCTTCTCCAAATCCAGCACTTTTAAATCACAGTTTTTGTATTTTGCCTCCTCAATAATTTCTGTTGCTGCCCCAAGTAGTAGAACCTTTGCCTTGTCAGGCACTTGAGCAAGAAGCACTCTTGCCCGATCTTTCGCTTTTTGTCTTAAATTTCCTTCAAAGATGAGCTTGTCATTGAAGGCTTCTTTATTTATTAAACAAAACAAAGCATCCATAATAGCAACCCGGAGATAGGTTGGTATTTTCTTCCCAACAACTTCTAGAGCATTCTTGTTTACAAAATTACCTAAAGAGTAATCAATTTCATCTTGAAAATAAGAAAATCCGTAAGCATCTTCAAGCAGAACCAAGCAAAAATTCATGTCAGTGAAAACGGTTTCAGAATCTTTTATCGTGTAAGTGGTTTTCCCGATAATAAGATTATCAACTCTTAAATCGTTCTCGCGGTTAACCAAACTTTTTCTTGCTTTGTCGAGCAAATTAGTAAGTATACTCATGATTTATTTGTTGTATTTCGCTATCAAAATTAGGCAAAGACTAGTATATTATACTGTAATAAAGCTCATGAGTAAAAATATGCACAAGATTGAATCATATGCCGATTTGAAAAAGTACATGAGGACACATCCGATTAGTGCCTGCTGGTATGGCCCACGATCAACTGATGTTTCTGAGTTAGACAACTTACTTAATATCGAAGGAGTCATATCTTGCTATGGTTCTGATTTTCCTAAAAATCAACCTTTACTGGTTAATGACATTAAAGGAAGGAGACAAAAATGTAGCATTGATGACTTGGCAGGAATGCTTATCGCTGACGGAAAATTACCTGATTTTATAGAAAAAAATAATATAACTGCAATACTACCCTATGACTCCAATCCTGAGTTAGAAAAATTTTGTGAGACAAACCATATAAGTCTTTTTTCAAGCCCAGACAAACTCAAGGATGAGCTGAGAGATAAAACAAAAATAGATGATATAAGCCGAGCAATCGGGCTCTCAACGATTCCGGGCATTCCTGGGATTATCGAAGATTTTGAATTTGAACCACTTGCAAAAAGATTCGGACTTCCACTCTTTTTGCATTTTGCTGAGGGTGCCGGTGGAAGTGGCAATCGAATTGTTAATACGCTAGGTGAGTTCGAGAAGGCTAAGACCGAACAAAGAGGAAAGCGGCTTAACGCTAAGAAATATTTCAATGGCAAGACATGCACGATCGACATCTGCGTAACGCCAACCGCAGTAATATGCGGAACTTTGGAGGAAGAACTTATTGGGGCCGAACCATTAAACTCCAATTCCACCGAATATGTAGCGAGCTCCTGGTTCGAGAATAACTATTCTAATGAAATACGGAAAAGAATTTGCGAGATCGGAGTAGCTCTGGGAGAACTACTGAGATCACGAGGATTTATGGGATGCTTCCATCCTGATTTTCTTGTTGGAGACAACGATAAGATATTTCTTACTGAATTAAACATGCGATTTGGTGGTTCTTGTGGTGCCTATACAAAAATTCAGATAGCGGAGCAGCAAATCCCGATATTGGCTATTCATACCCTGTCATTTACTAATCCCAATCTCAGATTCGATGCGGAGAAAATAAACGAGAAAAATTTACATCCTCTTAACTACGCGCTTTTAGTACTTAAAAACAACTTCAGGAAACCCATAACGATACCATGTAAGTATAAGTCTGGGCTTTATAGTCTATCCGGAGATACAATTGAATTTATTGGAGATACAAAGTTTGCTGATTTCAAAAATCAAGACACCATTTTACTAATAGGGTTACCCGACTCTGATAAAGACACCGTTATTGAAGAAGGGACATTTATATGTGAAGTGATGACGAGATTCCCAGTATCAAACTCAAAAAGTAAATTGAACTCCGAGGGAAAGATACTTGTTGAGAAAATATTTTCTCAACTCATTGTCTGATTTTAATACCGCGCTCTATATGATTCAGTAATTTTCGGGGAATATCGATCTTGAATTCGTCGTATAGTTCTTGCATTGCTGGGACTGCGTTTACCTCCAGCAATACATAGTCTCCATTATGGTAAATGTAATCGATTCCATTCAAATATAAGCCGCAACGTTTTGAGACAGACAATGCAAAATATCGCAACTTCCCGGTAACGGGCTGTTGCATACACTTATAATTAACATCGGTCCCCGTTCTCCACGAATTGGGTATCCGCAGGTAAGAACATGCAATTTCAAAATCATTTTTATGATTAAAAGTAACGATTCTCCCAACTCCCTTCGTGAAAGGGGTATATTTCTGAACTATCAGTCCTTTTGATTTCCTATATTTTTTGATTGCTTGTTGTGGAGTCAATCTTTCAACATCCTTGCCCCACCATCCGAGTGGAGTTTTTATCACAACAAACTCATCGTTCTTGAATTTATTTATTTTCCCCTCATTATTTTTCCCAGTCAAATTATATGATTCAGGAACCAGGTCAGGAAAAATTTTATGGGTTTTTCTTTTATCGAACGAATTTATTATTGCTTCTGGTGGGTCAATCATTAGAGGAATTTTAAGATGAGAGTTTTTCCTGCGCCTGTATTCATTTTTCAGGGAAGTGTAAAAAGATTTCCTCGTTATTGCGCTCATGTCGACAAAGACATCGCAGTTTAGAAGTTTTTTGTACGGAGGGATAGTATTTTCGTCGAACACCGAGATGTAATGCCCACGCCTGATAATTTCAGAGATTATCATTGGAGCTCCGACCCAAAAAATCTTAGAAGTGATTATGTGAAAAACGAGCTTTTCTTTCTTAATGGCCATATTATGAATGTTTAAAGCGTACTCGTGGCATACTTCCGCACAGTATCAATAAGCTTAACTGCTTCAGGCTTTAGTTTGTATTCGCCATCGTTGACAACGCTCTTTTTAAGAATCATCCTTACAATGACTTCTCCTGGATACAGCTCACACCCTGCATGAGCGGCAGAAGTTATCAGTACATCATCATTTCTCATATCATGGACAAATAATGATGCTTTGACTTTCTGAAGAGAGCCTCCTCGCAACTGATAAATACCAGGATCAAGTCTCGTTAAAATTTTAATATTGCTTGGTTCATTGTTGCGGATAATGACTTGTGAATAATCATGATTCGAGAAATTAATCTCACCTGCGCGAAGAGTCTTGCATTTTGATGAATAGCTCGGCATATCGAACGCCTCGATATGTTTCAGTAAATCTGGGAAAAGAAATTGATCCTTCTGAATTCCAGTCAATAGCCTTGTAAGTCCAACCAGACGTGAATTTATTTCTTGCGGGGAAATAACACCCGTGTCTCTATCCCACAAGTAATCTATACCTAAAATACCACGATATCCTTCAGCCTTAGCAAATTCTGCAATCTTGCTACTCATACCAAGCACCTCATTGATAAAAGATTGACTTAACAGTGACTGATTCGTGTCATTTCCTGTAAAGCGAAAAGGACTTAAAGACAGTTCAGGTAAACCTATCAATTGTAGCCAAGGTCCTCGTATTATAGTTTGATTGTCAAGTATGCACACATGTACAGACACGGGAACATTGTTTGTAAGATATTTTGTTGCTCTCAAACCACTCTTTATCTTTTTTCTAGCTTCTTGCAATTCGACTTCTGTACCAACTAATGAGGTATCCCAACCAGATTCTCCTAGAGCGTCCTGCACAATGAATGGTAACCCGAGTGCTTTTCGACACTGTGTAAATAAATCAGTTAAATTATCAGATACTTCCTTAAAGTCCAAACTCTCATTCCTGACTAAACCAAGTTTCTTGCAGATTTCGGAAAGATATATCTTGTTTCCTAATCTTTCTTGAAGATCAAACTGGGGTAAAAGCATTGACATGCCCGTTTTCTTGCGCAGCTGGTCCATTTTTGTGTTCATGTAGAAAAAGAGGATCTTGCTATGCTTTTTATCACGAATACTTCTATCAAGAAAATTTTGGTCGCCGAGCAAGATTTCAGCGACTTGATCACTCTCGGGTTCCTCAATAAATTCGGTGTTCAAATACGACTCTATGTCCCAATCTTTTTTCAATAATCTGTATGTAGTGTCATCGTTATAGCAAATGATTTTATAATCATTCAACAAGTCCAAAAGCTCCACAGACATGTATGGATTATGCTCGAAGAAAATTATCTTTAAATTCTTTCTTGATTCTTCAGAATTCATGCCTTTGGCCTCATTAACGGGAAAGGTTGTGCTTCACGGATACTTTTTCCAACCAAAAAACTGAAAAGCCTCTCTGAAACTCCAAATCCGAATGTGGGCGGCATCCCATATTCCATCGCCTCAACATAGTCAAAGTCAGCCATTTGGGCTTCCTCATCGCCCGCATCTCTCAGTGCCTGCTGTTCTTCAAAACGTTCGCGTTGATCAATTGGATCATTAAGTTCATTGAACGCTTTTCCTACTTCACTCCCGCCTAGAAGAATCTGAAAGCGATCAACCACGCGGAAATCTTTTTTTGTTTTCTTAGCAAGTGGCTCGAGATAAACAGGCATACCAGTAAGAATCGCTGGGCCAGCAATAGTTTTCCGTACTTGTTTCCAGAGAAAATCGACGGCACGTCCAACATCCTCAATATCGCCATCGTAGGCAGTGCTGTAATGTTCTTTGAGCAATCTGCGTCCCGCATTTGGAGATTGATCAACTTCACGAGGGTCAAACCCATAGTGGGATTGCATCAATTCGTTGTAGTCGAGCCATTCCCATTCTTTACCTAGATCAACAGCGTGTTCCCCAATTTGAAATTGCAGTGTTCCAAAAGTCTTTTGTGCAATTGTACGATAAAGCTCAATAAGCATTGGGATTCCTTTGCGAGCATCCTGGTATGCCTCATAAAATTCAAAGTGGGTATAATCCTGTGCATGTTCATACGATATACCCTCATTCCTAAAAACTCTCCCGATCTCAAAGACTTTTGGTAAACCACCCACAATGAGCTTCTTGTGCCACAATTCGTGGGATATGCGTAAATACACATCAATATCAAGTGCGTTGTGGTGAGTTATAAATGGTCGAGCCTCCGCTCCGCCTGTTTTTGTCTCCAATATTGGTGTCTCTACTTCAACATAATCACGCTCCAACATAAAGGAGCGAATTGCATTCCAAAATACTGAGCGTTTTCTTATTAAATCTGGGACATCTTGGTTGAGAAGCAAGTCGAGGTACCGTTTTCGATAACGCTCGTCTTCATCTTTGAGCCCGAACCATTCATCAGGAACTTGTCGTAAGCTTTTAGCAAGCATGCGCCATGTTCCCGCAAGTAGAGAATTCACTCCTCTCTTGGTTACAAAAGCTGTTCCTGAGGCTTCTATAAAATCACTTATGCTTACAGTTTCCAAAAAAAGGTCAAAAGATTGTTCACCAATGTCATCTTTCTTTATCAAAATTTGAACACGAGCTGTTCCATCAAAAATATCAACGAAAATAATTCCTCCCTGATCTCTTAAAGACATGATTCTCCCTGCAAGAGTCACTTTTTCGCCAGAATTAAGAATAGATTGAAAAGATTCCAGAAAAGACACATTTTCGTGCGTGCGAAATGATTCAGCGGGATAAGGATCAACCCCTCGTTCCTTTAATAGCGCGAGCTTTTTTAGACGCTCAGATCGTATATCATCAACAGACATATATTTAATTTAAACTTTCTTTAAGTTTACTTCAATAATTCATCGACAGAAACATCAACTGCTTTTGCCAACTTTGTAATTGTAGCAAGTGTTGGATTGGTCTTGCCGTTTTCGATATTGCTCACAAAACTTCGGCTAACGCCGAGAGTTCGCACAATATCGCCCTGCGTAATGCCTTTTCCCGTTCTTATGCGTTTTAGGTTTTTGCCTAATTTCGCCGACTCGTTTTTCATGCCCACAATTATAGCGAACAATTACATTATACACTACTATTATAGTATAATGTAATAACCCTCGCCCCGTTTCCGCCCATTCAATTTTAAAAAAATCCCCCCCGCGAAAAAGAAAAAGCATGGAGAGCGGAAACGGGGCGAGGGCGGAGCGCCGAGTCCCTGCCTGCACCGAAGCTTCGGCAGGCAGGCGCGAGGCGCTAGTCGGGTTGTTAGAATCACCACGCAATCGGAGCGTACGCATTGGTCTAAAGCCACCACGTACGCGGGGCGTGCGATTAGCTCTCGAAATAAATTCGCGCAAAGGATATGATTAGATCACAAAATGTGTAAAGCAGGCAAACTGCTTTGCCTGCGGACATTTTGTGACCTCACGGGGAATCGAACCCCGGTTCCAGCCTTGAGAAGGCTGTGTCCTAGCCGCTAGACGATGAGGCCGTACTGTGAAAGAATAACGGAAAATAATTACTCTTTCAATGATGACCTTCCAACAACAAGTTTATGCGGTGGTGAAGAAAATTCCGAAAGGGAAGACTTTGACGTACAAAGAAGTGGCGATGCAGGTGGGGAAGCCGAAGGCGTATAGA